>TARA_R110002050_G_scaffold57423_3_pt1 | contig 231353 bp, 247 predicted proteins | sample TARA_R110002050 | Tara Oceans TARA_R110002050 (sample SAMEA4396988) | marine metagenome | biome: Polar Biome; feature: [DCM] deep chlorophyll maximum layer (ENVO:01000326); material: water (ENVO:00002006), including particulate matter (ENVO:01000060) such as... | depth 25 m
TTTATTGTTTTAGTACTTAAGTATCAGCGTGTTAGTTTTCTTCTTTCTTGGGAGTGCTAACTCATGGTACGAAGTCACCTTGTTAATAAAGGTGATATATATTCTTTCTGTTATACATTGCCTGCTCATATTCAAGAACGTTGCCCTAGTCGCCTTTCCAGTGAAACGTAGCTCTGTTGTTCTATATCTAAATCTAACTTTGAAGCATAAGTTATCCTGTAAGTAATATGCTTGTATTGAGCTAAACCTAATTCGTGGCAGCAAGCTTTGCGAGCTGTTTTATCGTTTGGGTTAAAGTTCACACTAGCTAGTTAGAGTTTAAATAATGCCTTTTTTCATAGAAAATACTCCGCGAGTAATGTTTTTTATCTGTAGGTTCTTTAGCTGCTTTGAGCAATATTGGAAGTTTATTTCAGTATTAATAATAGCTCGAACATCTAGAATCTACATTAACTTACGATGCCAGTTTTATGATAAAAAAGTAGTCCTTCGATCTTACCTCCTTGTTATCTCCCCCACTGACACAAAACAACGCTAAGTCATTGTGTTAAAAAGAGGATTTAGGACATTCTCCTGCTTGACACACTCCATATTCACTCATATAGTGTCTTTAAGTGGGTAATTGTGGATCAATGTGGATCACATGAATTGAGGATGACACGTGTTTCGAGGCGTAGCGACATTTAATCTAGATGCAAAAGGACGGATGGCTATACCTGCCAAGTTCCGTAAGCATCTTGACGTGTGTTGTGAAGGTCGTCTTGTGGTTACGATTGATCATACTGATCACTGTTTGCAGTTATATCCCTTGCCAGAATGGGAAGGCGTTGAGAAAAAATTATCTGAGTTGCCGAGCTTAAATCCTCAAGTACGTCGTTTGAAACGAATGTTGCTGGGCTATGCCACTGAGTGTGAAATGGATAACAACGGTCGTATTTTATTGCCTGCGAAGTTACGAGAGTTTGCCGGTTTGGATAAAAATATGGTGATGATTGGCCAAGGTAATAAGTTTGAATTGTGGGATGAACAGACATGGAATGCACTAATGGATGAGTGTTTAGAAGAAAATTTTGACGGTATTTTACCAGTTGAATTAGAAAGTCTCTCAATTTAAGGCGTGCATATGACGGTTAGTCGTTCGGAACATCTACCGGTTTTATTAAATGAGGCTGTAGCGGCCTTAGCAATCAAAGCCGATGGGATTTATGTAGATGGTACATTTGGCCGTGGTGGTCATGCACGTCAAATATTGACGAAATTATCTGATAATGGACGTTTACTCGGCTTAGATAAAGATCCAGCAGCGATTGCCGTAGGACAAGATCTCGCACAACACGATCCTCGTTTTAGTATTGAACAGTGCTCATTTGCTGAAGTAGCTACGGCAGCACATGCCCGTATCTGGCAAGGCAAAATTAATGGTGTTTTGTTAGACATCGGCGTGTCATCACCTCAACTTGATGAGGCTGGTCGGGGTTTTAGCTTTCAAAAAGATGGTCCATTAGATATGCGTATGAATCCTGATGCAGGAATCAGTGCAGCAGAATGGTTGGCAACAGCCGAAATGGAAGATATCGCTCATGTGATTAAAACCTTGGGTGAAGAACGTTTTGGAACACGCATTGCTCGTGCAATTGTTGAAACGCGAGATACATCACCAATCACAACAACAAAACAATTGGCAGATTTGGTTGACAAAGCTAGTCCGTTTCGTGAAAAACACAAACATCCGGCAACACGAACCTTTCAGGCAATCCGCATTTATATCAACAATGAATTAGGTGATTTAACGACTGGTTTGGAGCAGGCATTAGATGTGCTCGCTGTTGGCGGCCGTTTAGCGGTCATTAGTTTTCACTCATTAGAAGATCGTATTGTAAAACGTTATTTCCGTGAGCAAGCAAAAGGTGATGATTTGCCTTCCTATTTCCCTGTGCGAGCTGATGAGCTTCATCCGCGCGTTAAATTAATTGGTAAAGCTGTCAAAGCGGGCAAAGATGAGTTGGCCGTGAATCCACGTGCACGTAGTGCCGTGTTACGTATCGTCGAGAAATTGATGTGATGTTGCTAGATAAATTAGAGCCTATACGGATTGAACTGCAGCTAGTAGTGATTGTTATTGCGGTGATTATTACTGCTGTAGGCGTCGTTTATAGTAAACATTTAGGTCGGATAGAGTTTGTTGCACTTCAAAAAGCAGAACAACGACGCGATCACCTCAATGAAGAGTGGGGCCGTTTACTGCTGGAGCAAAGCACATGGGCCAGTCCCGCAAGAATTGAACAGCAAGCTGAACTTCGTTTAGACATGATATCGCCAAAGGCTGATATGACGGTGGTAATTAAACCATGAGTCGTCGGGCTAACATCGTTACCCAGGTCGGTACATGGCGATTAAACCTAGTCCGTCTAGTTTTTATCGGATTAGTGTTAGGACTTGCTTGGCGTTTGACCGATATTCAAGTATTGAATGCTGACTTTTTACGTGGGCAAGGTGATGCGCGCCATCTTCGTGATGTTACTGTGCCAGCACATCGTGGGATGATACTTGACAGGCACGATGAACCGCTAGCAATTAGTACTCCTGTTGATTCGGTATGGGTCAATCCACAAGAAGTATCAACGAATAATGCTAAATTAGCTGAACTGGCTAAGTTGCTAGGACTCACTCTAAATGATGTTGAGAAAAAAATTAAAGCCAATAAATCACGTGAGTTTGTCTATTTAAAAAGACGTATATCACCTGAGCTGTCGACTAAGGTGAAGCAGCTCAATATTACGGGGGTCGCATTACAACGAGAATATAAGCGCTTTTATCCCGCAGGTGAAGTGACCGCTCATTTGATTGGCTTCACTAATGTAGATGACATCGGACAGGAAGGTCTAGAGTTGACCCATGACGAGCATTTACAAGGTGTGCCTGGTTTAAAACGTATGATGCGTGATAGATACGGTCGTTATGTCGGTGGTGGTGAGCAACTGGCCGCTAGTAAGCCTGGTCAAGATATACACCTCAGCATCGATTTACGTTTGCAATACTTAAGTTACCAGGCGCTGAAATTAACGGTCAACAAATATCATGCAAGCTCTGGCTCAGCGGTCATTTTGGATATAGAAACAGGCGAAGTATTAGCCATGGTTAATCAGCCAGCCTTTAATCCAAATAACCGTCGTGGTTTGAGTGCGAGTGATTATCGTAATCGGGCTGTTATTGATTTATTTGAACCGGGTTCAACGGTGAAACCATTTACTGTTGCTATGGGTATGAAATCAGGAATATTTGATGAAGAATCAATAATTAATACCAATCCCGGCTACTTTAACGCTGGTGGACATACGATAAGAGATCACCATAATTTAGGTGAGATTAGCTTGGCGACATTGATCCAGAAGTCTAGCAATGTAGGGGCAAGTAAGGTTGCCTTAGCTTTAGAGCCAGAAGAGCTTTGGCAAGGCTTTTCTGCATTTGGCTTAGGCCAACCAACGGGCGCTTATTTCCCTGGTGAGGCAATGGGAAGTTTACCCGATCTTCAAACATGGGGAGCATTTGACCGAGCAACATTGGCATTTGGTTATGGTTTAGCCACATCAACCTTGCAGTTGGCCCGTGCTTATATGGTTCTAGCCAACGGTGGCATTTTACGGCCAGTTAGTTTAATGAAAACGGATGATTTACCTGAGGGGCGTCGTGTGTTTTCAAGTGAAACTATGACACGCATACTAGGTATGATGGAAAGCGTTGCATTGCCAGGTGGTACGGCCGAAAGAGCTGCAGTGGAAAATTATAAGGTAGCAGGTAAAACGGGCACAGCGAAAAAAGCGACAAGAGGTGGCTATGCAGATGCCAAGTACGTGTCAGTATTTGCTGGGGTGATTCCAGCGAGCAAGCCAAGATTAGCAATGGTTGTTATGGTTGATGAACCACAAGGCAGCGTTTATTACGGTGGTTTAGTTGCTGCACCCGTGTTTTCTACTGTGATGACGAGCGCCATGCGTTTGTTGAATATTGATCCTGACAACTTACCTGAGTCACGCATGTTGGTGGCGCAGCAATGATGATGACGAATAAACAGACTTTATCAATGCTGCTAGCGGGCATGGTAGCTGATCCGTCTGCACTTTCTGATCTTACTGTAACGGGATTGACCTTAGACAGTCGACAAGTGCAGCAGGGTAATTTGTTTATCTCATTGTCAAAAAATAAACAACAGCAGACGATATATATAGAGCAAGCACTTACATTAGGTGTCGGAGTAATATTGTTTGATGTTGGTCATGCGTTGTCAGAGCCAGAAATCATGGCCTTAGCGCAAAGCAATGTACAAGCGTACCCCATTAAAAATTTGGCAGATAAGGTCAGTGAAATTGCCGCTCGTTTTTATGGTCACCCTTCACTAGCGATGACGGTGATCGCTGTGACGGGAACGAATGGTAAAACATCGGTGAGTCAGTTTATTGCACAAAGTTTGGAGTTTCTAAACTTACCCTGTGGTGTTATTGGTACCCTGGGTGTAGGTAGATTTAATGACTTGCACGCAACCGGAATGACCACGCCTGATCCTGTTAGTTTACAAGCTGCATTAGCCGACTTATGTCTGCAGTCGATTAAATATGTTGTAATAGAAGCGTCATCACATGCGCTTGAGCAAGGTCGATTAAATAGTGTCGATGTTGATATAGCGGTACTAACTAATTTAAGCCGAGATCATTTAGATTATCATCACGACATGGCCAGCTATGCTGCGGCAAAACAGCGATTGTTTGAAATCGAGCATTTGAAAACGGCAGTGATAAATAGTGATGATGACTTTGGCAAGTCACTAATAACGAGTTTGGCTACAAAGCATAATATTGCTTTAATGACCTATAGCAGTCTGGGCCAATTGGCTGCGACATTACAAGCCAAAATGATTCATACAGATAATACCGGATTAAAGTTCGAATTGGTCAACGCGTCATCATCTGTCGATATTCAAAGTAGATTATTAGGCCGATTTAATGTTGATAATCTTCTCGCTGCAGCAGCAAGTTTATTAGCTATTAATCTGTCATTTGATGATGTCACAAACGCCTTGACACAGTGCTACTCGGTTGATGGACGCATGCAAGCTTATGGTGGCGAGCAACAGCCACAGATTGTTATAGATTTCGCCCATACTCCGGATGCATTAGAGCAAGCATTAACATCATTACGTGCTCATTTAATCAATGATGGCAAACTATGGTGTGTGTTTGGCTGTGGCGGCGATCGTGATGTGGGTAAACGGGCTGTGATGGGCCAAATAGCCGAACGCTATGCCGATAAGCTTGTATTAACGGATGACAATCCACGAAGTGAATCACCAGCCGCGATTGTACACGATATTTTATCTGGCATTCAACAACAACAAAAAGTCCATGTTGAGCATGATCGTCAGTTAGCGATAACTTATGTAATAAACTATGCAAAAGCAGGTGATATCGTCTTACTTGCAGGAAAAGGACATGAACAATATCAAGAGGTTGCTGGCGTGAAACAGCCGTTCAGTGATGTGGCCGTTGTAAATAAAGTTTTGCAAGCTGCCAATGATGCCACTCAATCGTTACAGAGGTCTAAATCGTGAGTCTTCCGTTATCTTTATCTCAAATTGCGACCGTTTTAGGTTGTGCTGCACCTGTTACAGATGTCGCCATAACGGGCACCGCAATAGATAGTCGAAAAGTTCTACTAGGTTCTTTATTTGTTGCGATTGCTGGCGAGCATGTTGATGGACATAACTACCTTGCTGCAGCAAGACAAGCAGGCGCCAGTGCCGCACTTGTTTCGGTAAGGCAGCATGATCCTTTGCCACAATTAGTGGTGAGTGATGTGGTACAGGCATTCGGCATTATAGCTAAATTTTGGCAACAACAGAGTGGAGCCAAGATTGTCGCCGTCACAGGTAGTAATGGCAAAACCACTGTCAAAGAAATGATTGCAACTATCTTGCGTCAATGCGGAACGGTTATCGCTACACAAGGTAATTTAAACAATGATTTGGGGGTACCGCTTACATTAACACGCATCACCCCATCGACAGACTATGCCGTCATTGAAATGGGTGCCAGTCGTCGTGGTGATATTTTGCGTCTTGTTGAAATGGCCCAACCACAATTTTCAGTTATTAATAATGTAGCTCCAGCTCACTTAGAGGGGTTTGGTGACTTGATGGGCGTTGCAAAGGCAAAAGCAGAAATATTCTTTGGCTTAGCAAGCGATGGTGTTGGTGTATTAAATGCCGATATGGATTTTGTTGATGAATGGAAGCAAGTACTTGCTAACAGAAAAACGTTAAGTTTTGCATTAGATAATGAGGCTGACATCACGGCGAATGATTTACAGCTTGATACGAGCTCGAGTCATTTTATGGTTGAGCTCGCTGGTGAATATCACTATATCAATGTGCCATTACCTGGTATGCATAATGTGGCTAATGCGTTAGCAGCAATAGCGATTACTCATGCTATGGGAATTAGCGCACAAGCAATGGCGAAAGGTTTGGCAACGATGGCTGCAGTGCCGCATAGATTGCAGTTACGCAAAGGCGTTAATCAATCTCAGCTTATTGATGATAGTTACAATGCAAATCCTGGTTCATATAAGCAAGCCTTAGCGACCTTAGTGACCTTTTCAGGAGAGCATTGGTTAGTGTTGGGTGATTTTGGTGAGTTAGGTGGTGATAGTGAACGCTTACATACTCAGATGGGCGTCGATGCAAAAAATGCTGGGGTTACACGTTTGTGGACAGTCGGCAAACAAAGCAAAAATGCCTATGAGGCTTTTGGTGACGGCGCACAACATTTTAATGATGTAGTGGCGCTTGAGGCAATGTTAAAAGAAGCCATTACAAAAGATGTCACATGTTTAATTAAAGGTTCACGATTCATGCAACTAGATAAGCTAGCTGATGTGCTGGCAGAAGAGGGTAAAGACTAATGTTGTTATCTCTGAGTGAATATCTAACCCAATATTATAGTGGGTTTAATGTATTTCAATATCTGACTTTACGTGCCATTTTGGGGGTCATCACAGCTTTGGGTATCGCCTTAATTGTTGGACCTACCATGATTCGTCATTTGAGTTTCAAGCAAATTGGCCAAGTGGTCCGTGATGATGGTCCAGAATCTCATTTCAGCAAAAGTGGTACGCCAACGATGGGCGGTGCCTTGATCTTAGTGGCGATTGCTGTCAGTACCTTGCTTTGGGCTAATTTAGGTAGCCGTTATGTGTGGGTTGCATTGATTGTGACCTTGGCATTCGGTGTGATTGGCTTTGTCGATGATTACATTAAATTAGTACGTCAAGACACAAGAGGATTATTAAGTCGTTATAAATATTTTTGGCAATCCGTAGTGGGTGGCGGTGCTGCGATTTTTTTATATATGACAGCAATTGGTCCAGTAGAAACCCAGTTGATCGTGCCATTTTTTAAAGACGTCGTGATACCACTAGGTGGCTGGTATATGTTGCTGACATATTTTGTGATTGTTGGTAGCAGTAATGCTGTAAATCTGACGGATGGCTTGGATGGCTTAGCCATTATGCCGACGGTGATGGTTGCGGCGGCATTAGGTTTATTTAGTTATGTCACTGGCCATGCTGAATTCGCACGCTACCTTTCGATTCCTTATATACCGGGTGTGGGGGAATTAACTGTCTTTTGTGCCACCATGGTCGGAGCCGGTTTAGGTTTCCTTTGGTTTAATACATATCCGGCGCAAGTATTTATGGGTGATATTGGTGCTTTAGCATTGGGCGCAGCCTTGGGTACTGTTGCAGTGCTTATTCATCAGGAATTAGTGTTATTGATAATGGGAGGCGTGTTTGTTGTTGAAACCTTGTCCGTAATAGTACAAGTGGGTTCCTATAAATTACGTGGTAAGCGTGTGTTTTTAATGGCACCAATTCATCATCACTATGAATTAAAAGGCTGGCCTGAGCCACGTATTATCGTACGCTTTTGGATTATTACAGTATTTCTAGTATTAATTGGTCTAGCGAGTTTAAAAATACGATGAACCAAATGCCTAATCCAGCTACGCATATACCGTCATACCTGATCATTGGCCTCGGCCAAACAGGCATGTCGTGCGTGCGATTTTTGGTGAAGCAAGGCTACACTGTGGCTGTTATGGATACGCGTGAACAACCACCAGAACTGCTTACATTGCAGACTGAGTATCCTGAAGTTATCGTTCATGTTGGCGGTTTAGATAGTGAGTGGTTACTGCAAGCTGATGTGATTGTTATCAGTCCAGGCGTTGACCCACGACTACCAGAAATTGCAGCTGCAAGAGCAACAGGTATAGAGTTAGTGGGTGATATTGAGTTATTTTCTCGCTACGCGAATGCACCGATAGTGGCGATTACGGGTTCTAACGGTAAAAGCACGGTCACTACATTATTAGCGGAAATGGTTGAGCAATCAGGTCAGGCAATGCGTGTCGGCGGCAATTTAGGAACGCCTGCATTAGATTTGATTTGTGAGCCTGCGCCGAGCTTTTATATCGTTGAATTATCTAGCTTTCAATTAGAAACGGTAAGGTCTCTTAACGCTTTTGCGTCTACGGTTCTTAATGTCAGCCCCGATCATTTAGACCGTTATGACAGTGTGGAAGATTATCAAAGTGCAAAAGCACGCATTTTTAACGGTGATGGCGTCATGGTGATTAATCGTGATGACGCTATTGTGAGTAAATTAGCACGCTTTGGACGCAATGAAATTGGCTTTAGTTTAGCCGCCAGTGAAGGTGTTGATTTCGGTGTTATAGAGCAAAATGGCAAGCCGTGGTTAGCAGAAGGTCATCAGGCATTAATCGCTATAGAAGATTTAAAGATTGTAGGCAAGCATAATATTGCCAATGCCTTAGCGGCGTTAGCATTAGGATCTGCAATGGGCTTGGCTATGCCTGCCATGTTGATAGCATTACAGCAGTATTCAGGTTTACCACATCGTTGTCGATTAGTTACTGAGCATAAAAATGTTCGTTGGTTTAATGATTCAAAAGCAACCAATGTTGGTGCAAGCATTGCTGCCATTGAAGGTTTAGATGCGAGCGGTAAAATAGTGTTAATTGCTGGTGGTGTTGGCAAAGAACAAGATTTTTCAGCGTTAACGGCGATTTTAAAGCGACATGTACATACAGTGATATTGATCGGAAGAGATAGCAAGTTAATTGCTGATGTAGTACCGAAAGACATTGACACCTATTTTACAGCGACAATGCAGGAAGCGGTGTTTAAAGCAAATGAAGTAGCCCTTGCCGGAGACAGTGTTTTGTTATCACCTGCCTGCGCTAGTTTTGATATGTTTAGCGGCTATGTTGAACGCGGTAATGTGTATGAAGCAGCGGTTAAGGTGGTGGCTGATGAGTGATGATGCCATGACTTTAGATCGCCGTTTATTATTTGCAACTATGGCTTTATTGATAATAGGGTTAGTGATGGTTGGTTCAGCATCGATAAGTATGGCTGACGGTAAATTAGACCAACCTTTTTACTATTTCACACGGCAGTTTTTATTTGCAATAGTCGGACTTGTTGTGGGTTGGCTTATTTATTCTGTGCGATTGTCAACATGGCAGAGATATGCGCCACACCTATTAGTATTTGGCACCGTTTTATTGGTATTGGTATTAATTCCGGGAGTCGGTCGCCTCGTTAATGGTAGCCGTCGTTGGTTGCCATTGGGACCTGTCAATATCCAAGTTGCAGAAATTATTAAATTATTAGCTATTATCTACATAGCGGATTATCTGCAACGCCATTACGGGCAATTAAAAGCCTCTTTTTTTAAAATATTTGCGCCATTATGTTTGCTAGTCATTGCAGCGGGACTGTTATTGTTTCAGCCAGACTTGGGTTCTGTGGTAGTCATTTTATCAACAGTATTAGCGATGTTATTTTTAGGTGGTGCACGCTTAGATGTCTTTGCTGCATTAATAATGGCACTCGGTGCTGGTTTCTGGTTCATGATATTGATTGAGCCTTATCGTATGGAACGTCTGCAAAGCTTTATGAATCCTTGGGCGGATCCTTTTGATAGTGGTTTTCAGTTAACACAGGCATTGATTGCGTTTGGACGTGGCGATTGGTTAGGTGTCGGTCTCGGCAGTAGTATGCAGAAGCTATTTTATTTGCCGGAAGCGCATACCGACTTTTTATACTCCATTCTTGCTGAAGAGCTAGGTCTAGTCGGTGCAATGAGTGTGATTGTCTTATTCTTCATATTCGTGTGGCGGGCATTAGCTATTGGCCGTGCAGCAGAATTAGCTGGACAAGTCTTTGCTGCCCAGCTTGCCTATGGCATTGGTATTTGGATTGGCTTGCAAGCCTGTATCAATATGGGCGTAAATATGGGGGCATTGCCTACGAAGGGGTTGACCTTGCCGTTGATGAGTTATGGCGGCAGTAGTTTGGTGATTGCCTGCATTGCCATCGGGCTATTATTCCGCGTTGATTTAGAAACACGTCAGCCAGAAAAAGCGGCTGCGAGGTTGCGCCGATGACTACACGTGTATTGATTATGGCTGGCGGTACTGGAGGACATGTTTTCCCTGCATTGGCTGTCGCCGATGAATTGCGTTCGCAAGATTGTGACGTTTTTTGGATGGGCACAGAAAATGGCATAGAAGCACGATTGGTGCCAGCAGCAGGTTACCCATTGACGTTTATCCATGTCAAAGGCCTTCGTGGTAATGGTTTGATGGGCTGGTTATTCGCACCCTTTAAATTAGTGAAAGCAGTCTATGAAGCGCTCAAAGCAATTAAACAACTTAAGCCAGATGTAGTATTAGGGATGGGCGGTTTTGCTTCAGGTCCCGGTGGTCTTGCAGCATGGTTATTAAGAACGCCAGTCGTGATTCATGAGCAAAATGCGATCCCAGGGCTGACAAATCGTTTATTAGCAAAACTGGCAAAGCAAGTATTAGAAGGCTTTACGCAAAGTTTCGATACAACTCAAGGTGCTGTGTGGGTAGGTAATCCGGTACGGGCAAGTATTGAAGCAATAGCCTCTCCGGATAGTCGATTTGCCAATAGAGCGGGGCCGATTCGCTTGTTAGTGTTGGGGGGAAGTTTAGGTGCTAAGGCCCTAAACAATGTAGTGCCAAAGGCTATGACACTTATTAAAGACCAGGATGCATTTGAAATAAGACATCAAAGTGGCGAGCGTCATCTAAGCGATTGCCTTCAAAATTATCAAGGTGCAACGGTTCAAGCTGACGTAACCGCATTTATAGACGATATGACCAGCGCTTATGCATGGGCAGATCTCGTTATTTGTCGCTCAGGGGCGTTAACCATTGCGGAATTAGCAGCTAGTGGTGTGGGGGCATTATTAGTGCCTTACCCTTATGCCGTAGATGATCATCAAACACATAATGCATTGGCTTTAAAAACCTCTGGTGCTGCACTGTTAATCCCTGAAGATATCTTGACCGCTGATGTGTTAGCAAAACAGCTCAGTGAATTTATTGATAATCGTGAACAGTTGTTACAAATGGCTAATGCGGCGCGTAGCCAATCGAAATTAGGTACGGCAAAAGTAGTTGCAGATATTTGTTTGAAAGAGGTGAAAGATGCATAAGTTAACGTCAGCCATGCAGAGTCGCGTTAAACATATTCACTTCATAGGTATCGGTGGTGTCGGGATGGGTGGCATTGCGGAAGTATTACTGAACCTGGGTTATGAAGTGTCAGGATCTGATATCGCTAATAATGCGTTAATTGATCATTTGCGTGACTTAGGTGCAACGGTGATGATCGGACATGATCCGAGTTATTTATCGGGTGCCGAAGTGGTGGTGGTGACGACTGCTGTAGGTGAAGATAATATAGAGTTGCAAGCCGCTAGAGAAAGACGAATTCCAATCGTACCTCGCGCAGAAATGTTGGCAGAACTGATGCGATTTAGTTATGGCATCGCCATTGCTGGTACCCATGGTAAAACAACTACCACCAGTTTGGTTGCAGCGTTATTAAGCGAAGGGGATTTGGATCCGACGTTTGTTATCGGGGGCCGCTTGAATAGTGCGGGCACTAATGCAAAATTAGGAAGTGGTCGTTACTTGGTGGCAGAAGCCGATGAAAGTGATGCGTCATTTTTATTTTTACAGCCAATGATTTCAGTTGTGACCAATATTGATGAAGATCATATGGCCACCTATGACGGTGATTTTGAAAAATTAAAAGCTACGTTCATCGAATTTCTACACCATTTACCCTTTTATGGTTTGGCAGTAATGTGTATCGATGATCCTGTCGTGCAAGAATTATTAGTCGATGTCATTCGCCCAGTCATGACCTATGGCACCGACGAACGAGCAGACTTTCAAATAGTCGGATTACAACAAGCTCTGGGTCAAAGTCACTTTAGCGTGATAGATAAAAAATCTGGGCATACATTTCCTATTAGCTTAAACATGCCAGGTTTACACAATGCTCTGAATGCAACGGCGGCATTAGCAGTCGCTAGAAATTTGGGTGTGCCTATTGAGGCATGTCAACGTGCTCTATTGCAATTTACAGGTGTTAATCGACGTTTCAATATTGTAGGCGATATAAAAATGCTTAGCGGCGAAGTGTTATTGATTGATGATTATGGTCATCATCCCACTGAAATTGCAGCTACAATCGCGGCGCTAAGAGCCGGCTGGCCAGATAAACGACTTGTTGTTGTATTTCAACCGCATCGATATAGCCGTACTCGAGACTTATTTGAAAATTTTGCTCACATATTGTCAACGGTCGATGCGTTGGTCGTGATGGAGGTGTATGCCGCTGGTGAACATAAAATAGCAGGTGCAGATGCAAAAAGCTTATGTCGAGCTATTCGTTTACGAGGCCAAGTTGAGCCTGTGTTTGTTGAAAATAAACAAGATTTATTTGAAATATTACCCGGTTTATTGAGTGACGGTGATGCTTTGATAACCTTAGGTGCTGGTGATATTGGCAGTATCGTTCGTGAATTACCTGCATTGTTGGAGGCGGCTAGCGTATGAGCAGCGAGTTTCTAAATCTGCAAGGTGATTTACGGCTAAATGAGCCGTTGTCTAAACACACCTCATGGCGAACAGGGGGTAATGCCAATCGGTTTTATCGCCCTGATGGTATTAAAGACTTAGCGGTATTTTTAGCACAATTACCTGAAAATGAACCCTTATTGTGGTTGGGATTGGGTAGCAATTTGCTGGTTCGTGATGGCGGTTTTTCAGGAACAGTGATTTCAACTTCCGGTACCCTGCAGCAATTAACGGTTGATGGGCAAACAATCACGGCTGAAGTGGGCGTTTACTGTGCAAAGCTTGCAAAACAAGCAGCAAAAGCGGGGTTAGCCGGTACTGCGTTCTTGGCTGGTATTCCAGGTACATTGGGGGGCGCATTGGCAATGAATGCAGGTGCACATAATAGTGAAACATGGCCTGTAGTGAGTGATGTCACCACTATCGATAGGCATGGTGTTATACGACTGCGTAAGCCTGAAGATTTTAAAGTTAGTTATCGCCACGTTGAGTTACCAGTAGGTGAGTGGTTTGTATCCGCAACCTTGAATTTAGCTATTGGTAACGCGGAAGATGAAATAGAAGAAATTAAAGCTTTATTGAAACGACGGAATCTCAGCCAACCGACAAATCAACCTTGTGCAGGCTCGGTATTTAGAAACCCAGAAGGTGATTTTGCTGGACGATTAATTGAGATTTGCGGTTTAAAGGGTTTGAAAGTAGGCGGTGCGAGTGTATCTGAAAAGCATGCTAATTTTATCGTCAATGACGGCACGGCAACCGCGGCAGATATTGAAAAACTAATCATGTTGGTACAACAGCAAGTGGAACAAATTCAGGGTGTGAAATTAGTGACAGAAGTACATATTTTAGGTGAGGTCAAATAATGCGGGTCGTTCAATCAGCTGCTGAGTTTGGTCGGGTTGCCGTGTTGATGGGCGGGCGCTCCGCTGAACGTGAGATTTCACTAAAAAGTGGTCATGCAGTACTAGCAGCATTAGTTGAGCAGGGCGTCGATGCTCATAAGATTGATGTCAGTCTTGATGTTAGTGAACAGTTACAAGCAGGTAAATTTGATCGTGCTTTTGTCATATTGCATGGACGTGGTGGTGAAGATGGAGAAGTTCAGGGCTTATTGCAATCGATAGCGATGCCATATACCGGTAGTGATATTACGGGTGCAGTATTGTCGATGAATAAGATGCTGAGTAAACAAGTATGGCTTCAACAACAGTTGCCAACGGCAGAATATGAGCAAGTCACAATAGAAAGTGATGTTGATAACTTGATCTCAAAATTAGGTCTGCCACTGATAATTAAACCGGTCAATGAAGGTTCAAGTATCGGCATGAGTAAGGTTAAAACTGCAGCTGAGTTAGCTGCTGCCATTAAGTTGGCAACGCAATTTGATAGTGAGGTGATTGCTGAGCGTTGGATCGTGGGACAAGAATTTACAGTTGGCATTTTAGGCGATATGGCTTTCCCTGTTATTGAGCTTAAAACACCTCATGAGTTTTATGATTTTAATGCTAAATATCAAGCAAACACAACGCAATATTTGTGCCCTTGTAATTTGAATGAGCAAGATGAACAGGAGTGTCAACAATTAGCGTTAAAGGCTTTTAAAGCACTAAGAATGTCAGGTTGGGGCCGAATAGATTTTATGCGCGATGAGGTGGGTCGATTTTATTTATTGGAAGCGAATAGCATTCCGGGTATGACCGATCATAGTTTAGTGCCGATGGCAGCAAAACAAGCCGGATTTAGCTTTGCTGACTTGGTGTGGAAAATTTTAGAAAACAGTGTGGGAGGGCGAAAGTAGTGCTGGCTAAGAAAACTAGCCGTGGAGCAACACGCATCCCCGTTCGTAAAGAACGTCCGCCTATTGTGTGGAAACATTGGCTACGTCACGGTTTGATACTGACACTTGTAGCAGGGGTTATAGGTTGTGGTGCTTATTTAGAGCAGGTTGAAACATCCGCTATTTTACCAATACTACATGTCACGGTGGATGGTGAGTTTAGTCATATTGATAAACAAGCTTTAGTCGAAGCGGTAACGCCCTTTGCTATCGGTGGGTTTATGAGTGTCGATGTCGCGAGATTACGTGAAGCGGGAGAAGCGATACCGTGGGTAAAAGAGATACAGGTAAAGCGAGTTTGGCCTGACAGTTTGCATTTAGTTGTAGAGGAACAGCAAGCGATTGCATTATGGGGTAATGATGCCTTGGTGAACAATCAGGGACGTTTATTTTTTCCAGCAAAAAAAAGTTTTCCTGATGGACTAGTGCAATTAAGGGGGCCCAAAGGCAGTAGTCGTGTAGTCGCAGAGCAATTTTATGTCGTATCACGATTGGTCGCCACACTTGGTTTAAGCGTGCAGGAAGTAGAAATGAATGAAAGAAGGGCGTGGACAATTAAATTGAGTAATGGGGTAAACGTGATGTTAGGACGCATTGACAGTGAGCAACGCTTGCAACGATTTGCCACTACTTTTAAAGCTGTATTACAACCCTACGAGAAGGATATTACTGCGGTAGATATGCGGTATACCAATGGCCTATCGGTGGCTTGGGTTGAAGGACAAAAACATAAGTTTAATGGAACAATATGATGTCAAAAAGAAATGAAAGAGAACTGATTGTTGGTCTAGATATTGGTACGTCGAAAGTCGTAGCAATAGTGGCTGCCCCTAATATCGACGCAGGACCCGGTGATAATCCTTTAGATATTATTGGTATCGGTTCTCATCCAGCCCGAGGCATGAAAAAAGGCGTTGTCGTCAATATTGAATCGACAGTACAGTCGATCCAGCGTGCTATCGAAGAAGCTGAATTGATGGCAGGTTGCCAAATTCACTCGGTATATGCAGGCATTGCAGGAAGTCATATCCGCAGTTTGAATTCACATGGCACCGTTGCTATTCGTGACAAAGAAGTGACGCAAGGTGACATTGACCGGGTGTTAGATGCTGCTAAAGCCGTACACTTTCCTGGCGATCAACAATTACTGCATGTTTTACCTCAGGAATACATTATTGATAACCAAGAAGGAATTCGTGAACCCATTGGTATGTCTGGTGTGCGGTTAGAAGCAAAAGTACATTTAATCACTGGCGCGGTGAGTGCTGCACAAAATATAACGAAATGTATTGAGCGATGCGGTTTAAGTGTAGATGGCATTGTTTTGGAACAAATGGCATCAAGTTATTCAGTACTTGAACAAGATGAAAAAGAGTTAGGCGTGTGTTTGGTTGATATCGGAGGTGGTACAACGGATATTGCGGTCTTTCTTGATGGTGCCATTCGCCATACCGCAGTGATACCTATTGCAGGAGATCAAGTGACGAATGATATTGCCGTGGCATTGCGTACACCTACCCAATACGCCGAAGAAATAAAAATGAAATATGCCTGTGCTTTACGGCAGTTGGCACGTGAAGACGAAACAATTGAGGTTCCGAGTGTTGGTGATAGACCGCCTCGTCAGCTATCAAGACAAACATTGGCTGAAGTGGTTGAACCACGTTATGAAGAGCTATTGATGTTAGTACAGGCAGAATTGCGCCGCAGTGGTTTCGAGCCATTGTTGGCTGCAGGTGTGGTGTTAACAGGTGGCAGTTCGAAGATGGAAGGTGTTGTTGAGTTAGCAGAAGAAGTATTTCATCTACCTGTGAGATTAGGTATGCCACAGCATGTAGGTGGCTTAGTAGATGTTATCCGTAACCCCATTCACTCAACCGGTGTTGGATTGTTGCTATTCGGACATCAAGATGGTGCGAAAGTGCGAAATGAAATAAACACAGGTGATGGTTTTAAGTCCATGTTAGCGAAAATGAAAAGTTGGTTTCAAGGTAATTTCTAAATAACTGTAATACATTGATAGATAAATAAAATTAGTTAAAACTGGGGAGAAGTTAAAATGGCATTTGAATTAATTGATACATATACACAAACGGCAGTGATTAAAGTTATTGGTGTGGGTGGCGGTGGCGGTAATGCACTTGAACATATGGTGGCAAATCAAATTGAAGGCGTTGATTTTATTTGTGCAAATACCGATGCACAAGCACTGCGTAAGAGTTCAGCAACAACACAGTTACAATTAGGTACGGATATTACAAAAGGTTTGGGCGCAGGCGCCAACCCTGATGTAGGTCGACAAGCAGCGTTAGAAGATCGTGAGCGCATTATGGAAGTGATTAAAGGTTCAGATATGGTCTTTATCACTGCCGGCATGGGTGGTGGTACCGGTACTGGTGCAGCGCCTGTCGTGGCACAAGTTGCAAAAGAAATGGGGATCTTGACGGTAGCCGTTGTGACTAAGCCTTTTCCTTTTGAAGGTGCTAAACGATTAAAAATTGCAGAATCTGGCCTTGCTGAATTGACGCAGCATGTTGATTCTTTAATTACTATTCCAAACGAAAAATTATTAGCCGTTTTAGGCCGTGAAATGACTTTGTTAGGTGCTTTTAAAGCGGCTAATGACGTATTGCTAGGCGCTGTGCAAGGTATTGCGGAGTTGATTACTCGTGAAGGTATGATCAACGTGGATTTCGCCGACGTACGTACTGTAATGTCTGAAATGGGCATGGCGATGATGGGGACAGGTCAAGCATCAGGCGAAAATCGTGCAAAAGAAGCGGCTCGCTTAGCGGTATCAAGTCCATTACTAGAAGATGTTGATTTATCGGGTGCTAGAGGTGTCTTGGTTAACATCACTGGTGGCCTAGATATGAGTATCGGTGAATTTGATGATGTGGGTAATATCATTAAAGAATTTGCATCTGCAGATGCGACGGTAGTAGTTGGTACCGTAATTGATCCAGAAATGACGGATGAGATTCGTGTTACCGTGGTAGCGACAGGATTAGGTGGTGTCAAAGTGGCTAAGCAAGAAGCACCTGTAGTTGCTGCTGCGCCGCAAATTGAGATTGTCAAAAAACCAATGGATATTAATTACGATGAGCCGACGGTTATTCGTAACAGTAAACCAGAGCAGAAAAAAGAGTTTGATAATGGTGACGTGAACATGGATTACTTAGATATTCCTGCCTTTTTACGTCGCCAAGCAGATTAGTCAGTAGCGGTGTAATTAGCGAGACTGGATGAGCCTATGGTATTATGTCTAGATCTATAAAGATTTATGAGGATTAAACCGTGATTAAGCAACGAACATTGAAAAATGTGATTCGTGCGACCGGTGTTGGGTTGCATAGTGGTGATACGGTCTACCTGACTTTACGCCCCGCTGCGCCTAATACGGGGATTATTTTCCGTCGGGTTGATCTTGATCCTGTTGTTGAGATTGAGGCTAAAGCGGTTAATGTAGGTGAAACTGCATTATCAACTACATTAGTACAACATGGTCAGCGGGTATCTACCGTCGAGCATTTATTATCCGCATTTGCTGGTCTTGGTATTGATAATGCGTATATTGAATTGAATGCATCTGAAGTGCCGATCATGGATGGTAGTGCGGGGCCTTTCGTTTTTTTAGTACAGTCTGCTGGTATTGAAGAGCAAAATGCGCCCAAGCAATTTATTCGGATCAAAAAGACTGTCATTTTAGAAGACGGTGATAAATGGGCTAAGTTTGAACCTTTCGAGGGATTCAAAGTGTCATTTTCGATTGATTTTGAACATCCAGCATTTAAGGGACGACCACAGCAAGTTGATGTTGACTTCTCCTCTACATCATTTGTACGTGAAGTTAGTCGTGCGCGAACGTTCGGATTTATGAAAGATATTGAAAAATTACGTGAAAACAATCTAGCCTTAGGCGGTAGTCTTGATAATGCGATAGTGGTTGATGACTATCGAGTGATGAACGAGGATGGTTTGCGTTATGAAGATGAATTTGTTCGCCACAAAGTGTTGGATGCTATTGGTGACCTGTACTTATTAGGTCACAGCTTGATTGGCTCATTTAGTGGACATAAATCAGGCCATGAAGTTAATAATAAGTTATTACGAAAGTTACTCGCCGATGAAGAATCGTGGGAGTTGGTTAGCTTTGAAGAAGAAAAAGATGCACCGATTATGTTCAGCCGTCCTGCTGCATCAGTGGTTAGTTAGTACTTACAGTTTTTTAGAACGTAGGGCTAGTTTTTGTAGTGCCGTTTTTAATGGGCCATCCTCTAAGCTATCAGCGGTTTGGCTCAATGAATCAGCAGCATTACTTGGTAGTGATATATGGCTGGAGTGAGATGGTTGAGTTCCTTGAAAAGAGGGTTTAACTTTTACTTCCAACTTAGTCACGTTTTGCGCTGTATGTTTAGAAATAGCTTTACACAAGGTACTTGCTTGAAAGCGCAGTAAACTTGCATACGTTGCGTTGTCAGTATGAATAATGATGGTCTGATTGTTGATATTAGCTAACAGGCAGTGCGCAGCAAATTGAGGTGGCATAACTTGTTGCAGAATAAAGTTAAGATGGTTAAGCTCATGAGCACGTTGCGCTATTTTATAGAGCTGACTATTTTTTTTGTAAACGAGACTCACTTTTTCGGGTTTATTAGTCATGAATACCGTAACTACTCAGGTTGAAGAATACTATGCAGATTATCATTATATCGCCTAACAATACTAGTCACCGACATTGGCATATTTCGCCGAAAAAATTATTTATGCTGGCAGGATTTAGTGTACTATTTTTAATGGCAAGTTCTTTTTTCATCAATCAACAATTCAGCTTATCTTCCACAAAAATAATCCCCTCAGTTGCTTCACTATCAACCTCTCCTGATACATCACGCGTAGCCCAACAAGAAGAAATAAGCTTGCAAGATTATTATGCAAAACGTTTAGGTCAATTACAGGCTGAATCTATTAGATTAACGGCACTAACAGAAAAATTAGCAGAGTTAGCGGGTGTTGATGTCAGTGAGTTTCAATTGAATACCCTACCTGCTCAAGGTGGCATCGATGAGATTGGTGAATCTTTAACGCCTGAATTATTCAAAATAGAAATGAGCCAGCTGACAGATCGTTTCAGCAGACAGGATCAGCAATTAACGACGATTCAAGATTTATTTCTTACCCAAGACAGTATTACATCGGCGATTCCACAAGGACGCCCTATTAATGGCGGCTGGTTATCGTCATCATACGGTTATAGAATTGATCCGTTTAACGGTAAAAAAACCTTTCATTCTGGAATCGACTTTGCTGCAAAAGAAGGTACGGAAGTTGTCGCTGTTGCTGATGGTATGGTGAGTTTTATTGGTGAACGTAACGGCTATGGCGAGCTTATTGAGATTGATCATGGTAATGGTTATGTTACTCGGTACGCCCATAATGAAAAAATAACCGCTAAAACCGGCGATAGAATCAAAAAAGGTGAGGCTATAGCGTTATTAGGCTCGACAGGTCGTTCAACGGGGCCGCATGTACACTTTGAGGTGCTAAGAGAAGGTACAAAGATTGATCCCTATAAATTTGTTAATCGCTAAAGCTTGAATTTTCAAGCTTACGCCCCATCTCCATAAATTGACTTTAGACCTTACACGCTGTGCGCGTTATAATCACGCGACTTCATCATCAATATATTTCGGACAGTAACTTCCGCTCAAATACAGGTAGTAACAAGCAATGGTAAGCAAGTTTTTCAGCAAGATCTTTGGTAGTCGTAATGAACGTTTTCTTAAAGGGCTAAATAAGATTATTGTACAGATTAGTCAGTATGAGTCTGAAATAGAAAAACTGACCGACGATGCTTTACAAGCAAAGACCATTGAATTTCGTCAACGATTAGCTGATGGCACCACATTAGATCAACTATTGCCTGAAGCATTTGCGGTGGTACGAGAAGCAGGAAAACGCGTATTAGGCATGCGCCACTTTGATGTGCAAATGATTGGTGGCATGGTGCTCAATGATGGCAAGATTGCCGAAATGCGTACAGGTGAAGGTAAAACGCTCGTCGCGACCCTTGGCGTATACCTAAACGCATTAGAGGGCGAAGGGGTTCATGTTGTTACTGTGAATGATTACCTTGCCAAGCGTGACTCGGGGTGGATGAGTCAGCTTTACGGATTCTTAGGTTTAACGACAGGCGTCATTGTCTCAGGCTTAGCTCCGAATGAACGTCGTGCCGCTTACGCCTGTGACATCACTTACGGCACAAATAACGAGTTTGGTTTTGACTATCTACGCGATAATATGGCGTTTAGTCTCGAAGAGAAAGTACAGCGCTCATTACATTTTGCTGTTATCGATGAAGTTGACTCAATTTTAATCGACGAGGCCAGAACCCCTTTGATTATTTCCGGACCAGCTGAAAATAGCGCGGAACTATATCAACGCGTTGATACCTTAATTCCGAATCTGACTCGTCAAATTGGTGAAGAAGACAACATTGAGGTCGAAGGTGATTACACCCTTGATGAAAAAGCAAAACAGGTGCACTTTACTGAAGTAGGGCATGAAAAGATTGAAAGCTTGTTAACAGAAATAGGGTTGTTGGATCCTATGGCAAGTTTATATGATGCCGCTAATATTGGCCTTATGCATCATGTTAGCGCGGCATTACGCGCCCATGTTTTATTTGCTCGTGATGTAGATTACATCGTACAAAATAACGAAATCGTGATTGTAGATGAATTTACAGGACGTACGATGCCGGGACGTAGATGGTCAGAAGGTTTGCATCAAGCCGTTGAAGCAAAAGAAGGGGTAGAAATTCAGAATGAAAATCAAACATTAGCATCAATTACCTTCCAAAACTACTTCCGCCTATACAATAAATTATCAGGTATGACGGGTACTGCGGATACGGAAGCTTTTGAATTACAATCAATTTATGGTTTGGAAGTTATAGTTATTCCTACGCATAAACCGATGCAGCGTAAAGATGCCGCTGATCAGATTTTCTTGACGACCAAAGAAAAATACGAAGCTATAGTTGAAGATATCAAAGCTTGTATAGAACGTAATCAACCCGTATTGATTGGTACTTCATCGATTGAAAGTTCAGAATATTTGGACGGTCTATTAAATAAAGCTAAGATTAAACATGCGGTATTGAATGCTAAATTCCACGAAAAAGAAGCACAAATTATCGCGCAAGCAGGTAGTTTAGGCGCGGTGACTATAGCGACTAATATGGCGGGTCGTGGTACTGATATCGTATTGGGGGGTAGTTTAGAAGCAGACTACGAAGCCTTAGGTGATAATGCGAGTGATGTCGACAAAGCCAAAGCCAAAGACGCATGGCAAGTACGACATGATGCGGTTCTTGCCGCGGGTGGATTGCATATTATTGGTTCTGAACGTCATGAGTCGCGTCGGATCGATAATCAATTGCGTGGTCGTTCTGGTCGACAAGGTGATGCCGGCTCAAGTCGCTTTTATTTATCATTAGAAGATAACTTGATGCGCATCTTTGCCTCAGAACGAATGGCTGGTCTAATGCAAAAACTGGGCATGGAAGAAGGCGAAGCTATTGAGCATCCTTGGGTATCGCGTGCCATTGAAAATGCACAGCGCAAAGTAGAAGGTCATAACTTCGATATTCGTAAACAATTGCTTGAGTTTGATGATGTGGCAAACGATCAACGCAAAGTTGTTTATGAGCAACGTAATGAATTGATGGCCGCAGAGGATGTCTCTGAAACTGTTGTTTCGATGAGGGAAACAGTATTAACGGATGTTATTAGCCAATATGTCGCGCCGAATAGCATTGATGAACAGTGGAATATTTCAGGGCTTGAAAATACATTACGTGAAGATTTCGCCTTGGATTTAGATATTGCTAGCTGGTTAGAGCAAGACAAAGACCTACATGAAGAAAGCTTGCATCAACGTATTATCGATGCCGCTCAAGCTGCTAGTCAGGAAAAAGAACAAACAACGGGCGCTGAGTTGATGCGTCATTTTGAAAAAGCCATCATGCTGCAAACCTTGGATAACCAGTGGAAAGAGCATTTGGCGCAGATGGACTACTTACGTCAGGGTATTAACCTTCGTGGTTATGCTCAGAAAGATCCAAAACAAGAGTTTAAACGCGAAGCCTTTCAATTATTCACTAGTATGCTAGGTGGCATTAAACATGAAGTTGTCGCATTGATTTCACGAGTACAAGTGCGTGCGCCTGAAGATGTTGAAGCTGTTGAAGAACAACGTCGTCAAGCGGTAGAAATGGAATATCAACATGAACAAGCTTCAAGTTTGACTAATGATGAGGATAATCATCTGCCAGCTGCTGAAACGCCATATCTACGTGATGGTTCTAAAGTAGGGCGCAATGATCCCTGTCCATGTGGTTCAGGCAAAAAATTCAAGCAATGTCACGGTGCTATTAGCTAATGCCGGTCAATTTGATTGCACCACAAAAACAAGATTTATTACCGATAGCGGGAATTAAATTGGGCGTAGCCAGCGCAGGTATAAAAACAGTTGGTCGTGTTGATTTAGTATTAATTGAGTTGAGTACTGATACAATAAGCTCATCAATTTATACTCAAAATGCATTTTGCGCTGCTCCCGTAACCTTGGCTAAGCAACATCAAAGCGAAGCCTCACCGCGTTATTTGTTGATAAATTCAGGCAATGCTAATGCCGGTACTGGCGAGAAAGGCATGCTGGCAGCACAAGCCTGTTGCCAAGCAGTGGCCGAGTTATCAGCATTAAACAGTAATACTGTATTGCCATTTTCAACCGGTGTGATTGGTCAACAATTACCTGTAGAAAAAATCAAAACAGCATTGCCGACTGCTTATCAAAACTTAGTCGAAGATAATTGGTTTGCGGCAGCAAAAGCGATTATGACCACCGATACCATCGCAAAAGCGTTATCGAAACAAATTGAAATCGATGGTAAGACAATTACAATTACCGGCATAGCGAAAGGCTCAGGTATGATTCGTCCAGACATGGCGACAATGTTGTCTTATATCGCAACCGATGCGGCAATTGAAAAATCTGTGTTAGATGCGATGTTGCTGAAATCGGCAAATCAATCTTTTAATAGAATATCCGTTGATGGTGATACCTCAACTAACGATGCCTGTGTCTTAATGGCTACAGGTCAAGCTGCGAATGAACTTATTAGTGATTTTGACTCGGCTAACGCCCAAGCCATATATCAAGTCATCGCAGAAGTCAGTCAGCATCTTGCCCACGCGATAGTGCGTGATGGTGAAGGCGCAACAAAATTTATCGAAATTGAAGTCAGTCGAGGTAGAGATACAGAAGAATGCCGGCAGGTCGCTTATACAATCGCGCACTCACCTTTAGTAAAAACAGCCTTATTTGCCTCTGACCCTAATTGGGGACGAATTTTAGCGGCGGTGGGTCGAAGCGGTATTCGCGATTTTGATTTATCAAAAGTAGCGATCTATCTTGGCGATGTATGCATTGTTGATAGCGGTGAACCCGCGGCAGATTACACAGAACAGAAAGGCCAACAGGTGACGAGCCAAGATGAAATTTTGATACGAGTCGTATTAGGGCGAGGCGATGCATCTGACACGGTTTGGACCTGTGATTTTTCTTATGACTACGTAAAAATAAACGCTGAATACCGAAGTTAAACTGAGTCATGGCAGATAATACAATCACAACCCTCGGTCAATTTCTTCATCGGAGTAGAGCCCAATATCGCGTGTTTGATATGGGACGACGTGTGGTTAAAATATCTGCAGAACAATTTGTGAGTTTTGAAAAAGCCAAGCTTCCCTATCCTTATCCCTTAAATAAACAGGCCTTATTCGGCATTGTGTTTTGGGATCCTGAGCATGCGGATAAGCAGTATGTTTGGTTTTTGAAATTGCCTTTGGATGAACAAGGTTTACTTATTCAAGCGGCAAGGGATGAATTCTTGGTCATGCTGTTAGAGCGTGTAGGCGAGTGTATGCTGGCAGCAGAAGACGGCAAAAATATTGAAAGTGCATTAAAAGATAGCCCTTATACATTCGTTCCCCAAGAGCAAAAAATGGCCGCCTTTAATGCACAGGTCACTAAATCTCTTAATATGGCGGCCTCAGCATCTTATGATGCCGCCTTGGCTTATTTTACGGGGATAACAGATAAGAATGATTGGCAATCACTTGCTGTACAAGGCATCGCTGATATTGCAATCAGATTAGCCAATGATGGTGAAGCAACGATAGATTTGATCGCGACACTGCCTAAGCTGCCCGATGTGCCGTGGGATGTCTTTAGTCGTTATTTAGAACACGCTGAGCCTGTGGCAGGGATTGTTGAAGTATTCGCTCAACGCCTAAGTATGGAATTACAGGAAAAGCAGCCTGATATTAATCAAATTTGTGCTTGTTTACGTGCTGCTTCTAATAGCCCAGCTAGAGGTTTAGTTGATTCAATGGTCAAACGGGTGTTAAAACATTCCTGCAGTCGTAATATTGATATTTTAGCGACTATTACCGGACGAATCTGGCGGGTATTAGAGCAAGATGCCATTTGCCAACTATTTTTAGAACAGCTGGCACGTAATGATGCTGGTCAAGAGGGATTTAATCAGCTTATAGTTGATGTTTTATATCTACCAGGTATGCGGCCGCATATTATGAAAGCTCTACGATCGCCACAACGATCAAAAGAGCTCACAGTAGCCGTTGGCAAACTGTTCAGTTAATTATTAGTTTAATACCGGAAATAACCCTTTCAAGCCATTCGCGATAAATTCGATAGCTATCGCCGCTAAAATTAAGCCCATAATTCTGGTCGAAATATTAATACCAACGGTACTAATATGTTTAGCGATGAGGGGCATTACTTTAAAGATTAGCCACAATACGACACCGAGCAAAATGATATCGGTCGCTAATAAACTGTAGTGAACAACCCCTGATCCTTTAGAGGCATTGATGATCACTGTACCTATTGCGCCGGGTCCCGCTAATAAAGGCATCGCAAGGGGAACAACGGCGATTGATTCACTATCATGCTGCTCAACTGTATTTCTATTTTGCTTAATGGTGCCGTGTGATGTGTTCAGCATGGATATGGCCATTAGTAATATAAGAATACCGCCACCGACACGAAATGAATCAATACTTATGCCAAAAACATTGAGTACAAATTCACCGAAAAATAAAGTGATAAGTAGGATTAAAGTGGTGGCAATGACAACAAGTTGACCAATTTTTACTCGCTGAGTGACCGTTGCATCGGCAGTAAGAGTTAAAAATACCGGAATGATACCAATAGGATTGGATATCGCGAGTATCGCAATTAGAAATTTGGTATATTCGGTTAAGTCGAGCATGTTGTTTCTCTCTCAGTCATTTGGGTCAACAGGCATTAGTTGTTTACGAGCTGTTTCAGCCATTCTTTTTCCATCATAATCTCGTGGGTGCTTTCAACACGATCAATATAAACAATACCGTCTAAGTGATCTAATTCATGCTGAAAAACCCGTGCAATGAAGCCAGTATATTCTATTTCAATGCGCTCATTAGACCGAGAGGTATATTGGACTTTTATTGCATGATGGCGTGGCACTAAACCTCTGATTCCAGGCAAGCTTAAACAGCCTTCCCAACCTTTTTCAATTTCATCAGACCGCCATGTTATTTCAGGATTAATGACAAACGTTGGTGCCATTTCTGGTGCTTGCGGGTAACGTAAATTAGGCCGTGAACACATGATGAATAGCCGTAGATTAATATCTACTTGCGGGGCTGCAATACCGACACCATTGTTAGCAATGACAAATTTTAATAGCTCATCAAGTAAATGTTGAGTTGCGGGGGTAGATATATTTTTAACAGGGGCAGCTTGACGACGAAGGTGAGGATGACCTAATTGAATTAGCTCAAAGTCTGTATGGTTCATTATTATGTATTCTATAGTGAATTATTAACATGAAACCAGCCGGATATACTGTAACGATCGCGATTAGCTTTGAGCACTTGATGCGGGAATTGGTCACTGAGAAAAACCACGAACTTACCATATTCAGGGACTATTTCTTCGATAACTTCTTCTGTTTCGGGATGGTAGATGATGAGTTCTCCTCCATCAGCAGTTTGCCAATCAGGATTAAGATATAACAACGTTGTTAATACGCGGTTAGATCTACCTTTAAACGCATCTAAATGACGTTGGTAGTAGGCGCCCGGCGCGTAATGGGCATAATGTGCTTCGTATTTAAATAAGCCCATATACAAGCGTTGATTAAGCTCAATTCGCAGCTGTGACATCCAATTAAGGTAACGAACATCAGTGGTATTATCAGCGGTTAACCAATGTGTCTCATCACGACGAATGTGTTGGTTTAGTTGAAAGGCTTGTTGGCGGCCAATACCGGCCGATTGAAAGTCTTCAGTATCAAGTTGTGTAACACGCTGATAAAGAGAGCTTGTCAGTGCATCGGGCAGTAATTGGGGCGCAATGTAATAGCCTTTATCAGTAAGTGCATCAGCAATTTGATCGAATATATCCACAACGACGACCGGTGCGATATTAACTAAATCATTGTCAATTGTAGTAATAACGACGTAAGCTTCGTCATTAACGGCATCGTCGATTTGCTCAGATATATCAGCGACGACCAAAGGGGAAATATTGACGGAATCATTGTCAATCGTTGCCATCACACAATATGTTTTGTCGGCGAGTATATCGTCAAGCTGATTAGTGATATCTGCAACTGCGAGAGGTGATCTGACGCCTAAATCGTTATCAATAGTTGCTACAACGCAATAAGCCTTATCGGTAACAGTATCGTTATTTTGGTTATAGATATCAACAACCATGATAGGCGCTATATTTTCTAAATTATTTTCATGAGTGGTCATAACACGATACCGATAAATACTAAAAAGCTAATGACTATATTTTGTTCATTATCGCTATAATTCCCCACAATTATCAAAGTTAGTGATGGCATCGTTAGCAATAAATCAATGATGTTTAAAAAATAAAATTAATCAGCCATGTAGAAAATCAACGCTGACAAAAGTTTAAACAGACAACTATTGAGGCATAGTTTATAAGACATTATGAATGAAGAAAAGATTACTGTGTTAGCCAAAAAACCAATAAGCAACAAGGATGGCAGCGATGATGCCTGCAATGTCTGCGGCGATGCCACATGCTGCAGCGTGGCGAATATTTTTAATGCCTACGGAGCCAAAATAGACCGCTAAAACATAAAAGGTTGTTTCAGTACTCCCCTGAACAATCGAAGCTAAGCGACCAGCAAAAGAATCGGCACCATAAGCTTGCATCGTATCGACCATCATTGCGCGGGCACCACTACCACTAAATGGCTTCATTAAAGCGGTAGGCATCGCATCAATAAAACGGTCATCTAAATTTAAGGATAAAACGAGATGGCGTAATCCACTGGCTGTTAAGTCGAGTGCACCGCTAGCTCGAAATACACCAATAGCCACTAACATGGCAACGAGGTAGGGGATGATTTTAATAGCCGTTTCAAACCCTTCTTTAGCACCATCAATAAACGCATCATAGGCATTCACTTTTTTGATGACGGCACCTGCGATAAATAACATCACCAATGAAAACAGAATGATATTACTGATGAGGGCTGATTGTGTCAGCATGTCAGTTTGTGTCAGACTCGAAAAATAAGACAATAAGCCCGCTATCAGTAGAGTGAAACCGCCGAGGTAACTGACAATGACTTTATCAAACATATTAATTTTTTGTACCCATGCCACGGTGAGTAAGCCAATCATGGTTGAAGCATAAGTCGCGATGAGGATGGGAATAAACACATCGGTGGGATTAGCAGCGCCGAGTTGAGCGCGATAGGTGAAAATTGTGACGGGAAATAAAGTAACTGCGGAAGTATTCACCACCAAAAATAGGATTTGGGCGTTGCTTGCAGTGTCTTTGTCTGGGTTTATGGACTGAAGCTCTTTCATGGCTTTGATGCCTAGTGGAGTGGCAGCGTTGTCTAGCCCCAAGGCATTGGCAGAAATATTCATCACCATCGCACCTAATGCGGGGTGATTTTTTGGTACTTCGGGCATTAGTTTAGTAAACAGCGGTGTTAATCCACGCGTTAGTAAATCAATAAAGCCACTGCGTTCACCGATTCGCATAATGCCTAACCACAAGGCCAATATGCCAGTAAGTCCTAAGGATATTTCAAAGGCATTTTTGGACAGGCTAAACATGGCTGTCATCATTTGATCAAATATCTGTGTATCACCCAATACAACTAGCTTTATCAATGCAACGATAAAGGCGATGGTAAAAAAAGCGATCCAGATAATATTAAGCATTATTCATTATTACATACCCAGTAATAAAAAAGGACGCTAGATAGCGTCCTTTTTAAGGGGGTCTAAGGAATAGTTAATTAGCCCTTAGATGGCCGTCTTGCACTGTCACGTGGACGCATACGCGGTTTACCTGTTCTTCTAGGTTTACGTTCACGACTAGCATGTTCAAAACCATCTTTGGCAGGACTTAGGTTAAGTTGTTTATTGTTTACCCACACTTTACCTAATTGTTGGAACAAGTCCTTTGGCATACCTTCAGGTAGATCGATAACACTATGATCATCAAGAATCGTTATCCGACCAATATCTTTACTGTCAATGCCCGCTTCGTTAGCAATCGCACCGACTAAATTCTTAGCCTCAACGCCATCTGATTTACCGACTTCTACCCGGTAACTGTCCATGCCTTGCTCAGCTTGTTGTCCACTTCTACGAGGTGAACGTTCACCTCTGCTATCACGATTGCTACGATCCATATTGCGTGGTCGTTCATCTCTATCTCTAGATGGACGGTCTTCGCGAGCAGGGCGTTCTTGAACGTGTTTAACAGGTTTCAATGGACGACTTTTTTGTACTAAATAAGCAAGGGCTGCGGCGACTTCGATCGGGTCTGCATTATGTTCTTGCTGATAACTCGTCACAACGGTTTCAAAGAAACTTAAATCTTGTGCTTCAATCGTTTCGCTAAGCTGTTGCTTGAATTCCATTACCCGTTTATCAGCTACATCTTCGGTGCTAGGTAATTGCATTAATGTTATTGTTTGACGTGTTGCTTTTTCAATTGCAAATAACATGCGTTTTTCGCGTGGAGCAATAAATAAAATAGCTTCACCTTTACGACCCGCACGGCCTGTACGACCAATACGGTGCACATATGATTCAGTATCGTAAGGTACATCGTAGTTTACAACGTGACTCATACGATCGATATCTAAACCACGTGCCGCAACATCCGTAGCAATTAGGATATCTAATTTACCTTTCTTAACGCGTTCAATCGCTTTTTCACGCGCTGCTTGGTTCATATCACCATTCAAAGGCGAACATGAATAACCACGTGCTTCTAATTTTTCAGCTAATTCAGTAGTGGCATTTTTTGTGCGAACAAAGATGATCATCGCATCAAATGTTTCAACTTCTAAAATACGCGTTAAGGCATCAAGTTTATGCATTCCCGTTACTTGCCAGTAACGTTGGTTAATAGTATCAACCGTTGATGTTAAAGATTTAATCTTAATTTCAACCGGATCTTTCAAATAACGTGTGGCTACACGATGAATCGCGGTAGGCATTGTTGCTGAGAATAATGCTACCTGACGGCTTTCTGGTGTTTCTTTTAAAATAGTTTCAACATCATCAATAAAGCCCATGCGTAACATTTCATCGGCTTCATCAAGTACTAAAACTTTTAAATCGCCCAACTTTAATGTGCCACGACGAATATGATCTAAAACACGACCAGGCGTGCCGACAATAACTTGTGGGTGACGTTCTAATTGGCGTAATTGAATGCCCATGCTTTGTCCGCCATAGATTGGCAACACATGTAAACCTTTCATGTGACGAGCATAGCTTTGTATTGCCTCAGCTACTTGAATCGCTAACTCACGTGTTGGTGCTAATACCAACATTTGTGGCGCTTTCATTTTAGGATCAATACGACCTAATAACGGTAATGCAAAAGCAGCTGTTTTACCGGTACCCGTTTGCGCTTGACCTAATAGATCACGACCTGCAAGTAGCGGAGGGATACTTTGTGCTTGAATCGGTGAGGGTGTTTCGTAGCCAGCTTCTTGTACGGCTTTTAATATAGGACTTGCTAAGCCTAATTCTGCGAATGTAGGTGTAGTTGGTTGTTGTTCTGTGGACATGTATAAACCTGTGAAAGATCAGTTTTAAAAGTAAAACTAATAGGGGGGAGAAAGCAATCCTGCAATTATACGCTAGTTTAGATATAAAATACAGTTAAATCAGTCTGTTAAATATTTTTGGTACAATCATGCACACAAGGTAATAATTCAGGCAGAATGAAACCTTGAGGAGGATAAATATTAAGAGAAATGCAAGTCTGGACCAGTTTTAGTAGATATCTACACACTAAAAGGAATTGCTACCAGAATTGTTGTCGTTGACAAGTACTATGAATGTCGAAACCCCGATGATAATGAACACTTTTATTTAAAAATGTATTGCCCGTTACCATAGGTAATATGGTGGGTAGTGTTTTATAGGATTTTTTATTTGAGATTAGGAGAAAGAAATGACTGAACATACTTATAAACATATTGAATTAACGGGCAGTTCGGCTGAAAGCTCAGATCAAGCGATTAAAAATGCCATCGCGAAAGCAGCACAAACCGTTAAAAATATGCACTGGTTTCAGGTGTTAGAAACCCGCGGTTATATTGAAGATGGTGGTGTACATTATTGGCAGGTAACCATTAAGGTCGGTTTTAGAATCGAAGATTGAGCTTAAATTCGTCATCCGATCTTTTGACCGGGTGACGAATTCCTATCATAGTCAGTTTAAATCGTGGGTTTAAACTGACTTAGCAAACTTATGCACCCAAACAAGATGACTCTCATCCCATTCCATACCAGCATGCATTCTTAAAATAAGTGCTTTATACATGTCCATGTTTGGGTAACCTTCAGCCTGCGCATCAGCATCCGTCATATCGCCTAAGGTTTTACGATCTAGTCCGCTGACAGTAAACTCCACACCATCTAGTACGAAAGTTTCGCCTGGATAAGCATAGATACCATCGCGGCGTTGTTCTGTTTTCGTGCCCGCTAATGCCGCTTCGACTAATTTAGCGTGTGTGACCAAGCGGTCAATTTCACATGTTTTTGCAGGGTAATCTGGGTGAGTTGTCATAATTATGTCGCTTTATTGGGTTATCTAATAAGTTCAATGGCCTGCTAATGTTCAATTAAACATTAGTCCTTAATTTTATTGAATATAAAGCTGACGCTAGCCGCTTTGATATCAATAATGTTGATGTCTTCTTCAGGTCTAATCTCTTGCCCTTAATTTCCTGATCTCAACACATTGAAATCACTTAGTGTCGCCGTATTTAAAAATTAAGAGTCTGGGAATCTGGACTGTGAACTGAAAAGACCACAGTAATACTATAATTAGTTATTAATTTACCGTCAATTTGCAAAGTAGAACATCATATTTACGTAGAGTAAAACTTGCTTTGTTACGACACGCTGATTAGATTTATTGTTAGCTTGAATGAACGGCATGGATAATCGAGCGAAAAGAAAAAAGCTTAATGTGAGTGAATGGTGGATATATAGTCGAGAATTTATAAAATCACACTGACGATAAACTTACATATTAGCTATAGCATTTATAAGGAGTGATGAGTATATATGGAGCTAGATAGAGCTAGCTCCATATACTAAAACTAGGTTTTATTTAACGCCTTGGCTTACTAAGTACTCTTCATAGCTACCACGGAAATCGACGATGCCGTTTTCAGTCATATCCAAAACACGTGTGGCAAGTGACGATACAAACTCACGATCATGACTGACGAAGAATAGAGTGCCTTCATATTGAGTTAAAGCCATATTGACTGACTCAATAGATTCCATATCCATGTGATTAGTCGGTTCATCCATAATTAATATATTTGGTTTTTGCAATAATAACTTACCAAACATCATTCGGCCTTTTTCACCACCGGAAAGTACCTTCGCTTTTTTATCAATCGAAGTACCAGAGAATAATAAACGACCTAATGTGGCACGAATAACTTGTTCATCATCTGATGGCTGACCCCATTGTTGCATCCATTCGAATAACGAGAGGTTATTATCAAATAGGGCTTCATGATCTTGTGCGTAATACCCTATATTGGCATTTTCTGACCATTTAACTGCACCAGATTTAGGTGGTAATTCCCCCGCCAGTGTTTTGACCAGTGTTGATTTACCGATACCATTGGGTCCGATGATAGCGATGCGTTCGCCCACTTCAACCATCAGCTTTAGATCTTTGAATAATGGTTTTTCATCATCATAACTTTGGCTGATGCTTTGTATTTCTAAGGCATTACGGAATAGTTTTTTGTCTTGATCAAAACGTATAAATGGATTCACACGACTCGATGGTTTGATGTCATCCAATTGAATTTTGTCAATTTGTTTTGCGCGTGATGTCGCTTGTTTTGCTTTCGACGCATTTGCTGAAAAGCGACGAACGAAGTCTTGTAGCTCAATGATTTGTGCTTTTTTCTTGGCGTTATCAGAAAGTTGTTGTTCGCGAGCTTGAATCGATGCCAACATGTATTCGTCATAGTTACCTGGATAAACACGTAACTCACCGAAATCCATATCAGCCATATGTGTACATACGCTGTTTAAAAAGTGGCGATCATGCGAGATGATTATCATGGTGCCGCTACGTTGATTGATCATGCTTTCTAACCAACGAATGGTATTGATATCCAAATGGTTAGTTGGTTCGTCGAGTAGCAAAATATCAGGATCAGCAAAGAGTACTTGGGCCAATAAAATACGCAACTTCCAACCCGGCGCTATTTCACTCATTGGACCATAATGTTGCTCGGTACCAATGCCAACACCTAACAATAACTCACCGGCACGAGATTCCGCAGTATAACCGTCTAATTCCGCATATTCGCCTTCAAGATGAGCTACTTTTATACCATCTTCTTCCGTCATTTCAGGCAAGCTGTAAATGCGGTCACGTTCATGATGAACTTCCCACAACGCCTTGTTACCCATGATAACCACATCAATAACACGCTGATTTTCATAAGCGAATTGATCTTGTTCAAGCACCGCATAGGTTTCATGAGGATCGTAACTAACGTTACCAGCGGTCGGCTCTAATTTTTTAGAGATGATTTTCATGAACGTGGATTTACCACAGCCATTTGCGCCGATAAGACCGTAGCGATTGCCTTCGCCGAATTTAACCGACACATTTTCAAATAATGGCTTTGCGCCGAATTGCATGGTGATGTTTGCAGTAGTAAGCAAGGTGGTGTTCCTGTTGTATGGGAGCTTTGAAAAACTCGCCATTATACATGACCTTACTGATTTTCGATAAGTGTAATCTTTGCTTTACGTGACATTTTTTTGATTGCTGCTTCACGTTTAGACGCGCTACTTCGGTCAGAGTGCGGCTCTTGATAGACCATTTGTTTAGCGGCACTAGTATGAAAAAAACGGGCGCCACCTTGTTTTGTTTGATGTTCAGCGAAGCGCCGCGCTAAATCAGTGGTGATACCGGTATAAAAGTGACCATTTTCAGCTTCAATAATGTAAACAAACCAGTTACTTTTTTGCATTAAGAAGCACCATTATCATCTGTTTTTGGCTTGGCAATAATATTGAACGATAAGCGCACGAGTGCAATCACAAACTACGTTACTAGGAAGCTGTATGTGAAGACTATTTTGTGATGTCATTTGCGATCATTTTGACCAGCTCCGTAAGTAGCTGTCGCTGCTGGCCAATGGCGTAGCTAAAGCCATCAACATTAAGCTGGCGCTTGAAGACAAATGACTGGCCGTTTGAGATTGTTTTATCGTTACTGAGCCAATAAGTACCCACTAATATGGCCTCAGAACTATCGGTCGCTGAATAGTGATCAATATGAATTTGCAGTTGATGGTCACTGTTTATTGCATTGGGCATATTATCCAAGACCAGTTGGTGGCTAGAGTAGTAGTTAAAGTCGTTTACGAGCACACGTTGAATACTAAGTTGTAATGGCTCTGCCCAGACATGTTGGTTAGCATATATTACGCCATGATCTTGCTGTAAGAGTGGCAAGCTTGCGCTTTGCAAATACTTGGCTAGTTGAAGTTTTTGTAATGTTATTTGCTTGCCAGCAGTCTGTTTTGGCTGCTTTACAACATTGGTTATAGCACCGTCTAAAAGGTAATAACTTATTTTGCTAGGGGCCGAACTACAGGCTGAAATTAGCAGTGAGAAGAGTACTATAAAAACTATACGCATTATCTTTCCCTTGCTTGAGGCTGTACGTCTTCTGGATGTTGACCAGAGAAAATAAGGCTATTAGGTTGCTGGTTTAATTTCAAAAGTAGTGGTTGTATTTCAAGCATAAGATCGTTGATACCTCGCAATGTTTGATTGAGTGTATCGTGAGTTTCTGAGCCCTTAGAAAAATCAACCGCAAGTGATTCTGCTGCTGTCATTAATGAACTGAGCTTATTTAATGACTGTAGTATCTCTTCGTTACTTTGCGAACCTGTAGAATAGGTATCGGCTAGATTAGTCGTGGCGTCTAGTGTGGTATTTAAATTAGTGATTAAATTTTGTTTATTTGCATCGTTTAACAGTATTGTTAAGTTGCTGCCAGCATTTTGTAAGCTTTTAGCTGCTTCATTAAAGCTGTTAATCATGGTTGTTGCATTGGACGTTAATGCTTCAATGGGGAGTTTATTGAGCTTATTTAATAGTTGCTCTGAACTTTGAGCTAGTAAAGTGAAGTCACCCGGTATGCTCGGTATGATTGGCAGTTTATCAAAATAACTTATTGTGAGCGGCGATTCATCGGAATAATGTTGCAGTTCAATAAAAAGTTGTCCGGTGAGCAAATTACCTGTTTTTAATTTTGCTCTGAGTCCTTGTTTTAGCCAAGCGGCATGTTCAGCGATGACTTGATCTGCAGCTTGTTGTGTATCGTTTAAGCCAATTCTTCCTGGTTGTATTGATATTAGGACAGGAATTTTATAATCTTGATTCAGCAGTGATTGGTGCTGCTCAGGCATATAATTCACCGCGAGGACTTCGCCAATATTGATGCCACGATATTCCACAGGGGCACCTACATTTAAGCCGCGCACTGTATCTGCAACCAGTATGATGTAACTGACGCTATGTGCATAATGAGGTGATAAGGCTGATTCTTTATTAGGATAGATGTCAAAATAAGAATTGCTTTCTAGCTTAGCGGCTTTTGCTAGACCATCAAGCTCATCAAACGCAACACTATTGGTTAATAATGCTTGAAGACTACTCGATTGAATACTAAGACCATTAGCCGTTAGATCTAATTTTAGTCCACTGACATCCCAGAAGCGTGTTTGTGGGCTAATTAATTGATGGTAAGGTGCTTTGATGAAGACATTGTAATGCACCATTTTATTGGGTACATCGAAGAAAACGTCTTCGAATTGACCGGCTATCACGCCTTTAAAAAGCACCGTGTCGCCGACAGAGTAGGCTATTCTCTCCTTGCTTTTCAGCGTGACATGTAAACCTGGTGTGCCTATAGGGGTCACTGGAGGATTATCTAATGCCACAAAATGAGTTTGTGGTGCGCTATCCGCACCAGGCGATAGTTCAATATATACCCCAGAAAAAAGTGTATTTAAACCCGATATGCCGGCGTTGCTAATGCGCGGTGATACCACCCAGAGTTGAGCGTTTTTAGTGAGTAAATGAGCGACTTCTTTATTTATTTGTGCGGTGATTAATACGCCATCAGATCGTTTTTTTAGGGCGATATTTTTCACGATGCCAATATCGATATCACGAGTTTTTATTTTGGTTTTATTGATTTCAAGCCCCGCTGCAGAATGCATACTGATAGTAATGATGGGGCCTTGGCTTTGCCATTGTTGGTAGACCATCCATAAACCAATACACAGCGCTATAAAAGGGATCAACCAAATAGCGGAGATGGCCTTATTTTTGCGAATTTCTGCTTTATGAGTGTTATTGTCGGCGGGCGGATGTGTCGTCATTTGTATCAGTATGCCATATTAAGTGTGAATCAAAGCTCATCGCCGCTAGCATGGTCACAATGACCACACCAGAAAATGCCAAGGCAGCAGGTCCGGGGTAGATACTCATGGTATTACCTAGTTGGATTAAACTGACCAAAATAATGACTACAAAGACATCGATCATCGACCAGCGACCAACAAATTCGGTGATGCGATAGAGTAGCATGCGCTGTTGGTTCAGCTCGTTACTTTTGAGCTGAATAGAATAGTTTAGCCACGCTAATAGGATCATTTTAGCGAGCGGTATGAATACACTCGCGATAAAAATAATGATAGCGATAGGATGTGAGCCGTGTTCCCAAAGTAAAATTACACCTTCCATTATGGTGCCGGGATCGTCGTGGCCTAATAAACGTGTCGTCATAATAGGCAGTGTGCTGGCTGGAATATACAGAATTACTGATGTAATCAATAAGGCCCAGGTGAATTGCTTGTTCTGGAATTTGCGATGAGCTACAGGAGGATGGGCTATTTCTAAGACATTTTGCAGTTGTACTTTGTCTAAGTGAGTTATCGTAGATACCATGCAGATAGAAAATATTATGTAAGCATAAAATGACAATCCCAGCGTAATGTCTGCTACTGAGATGATTTTGATTAAGCTGACTAGTGCGCCAATCAGAAAAATTTCAGCCATACTCCATGGTATCAACATGAATATAAGGTTGAGTATTTTTTCTTTGGCTGGCGGAGGCTTGTTTACTAAAATGACCGGTAACAACAGATAGATTAAACCGCACAAAATGATGAGGGGAATAATAAAGATAACGCTAATTTGTAGAATAGCGAGTACTAAAAATTGATGATCGATCAAGGTGAGTAAACCTTGAATCATGTCCATTTGTTGATATTGACCTTTTGCACTAAAAGATAAAAAAGGAAAAGGAATGGTGGCGAGTAAAAAAAGCAATGCGGTGATTGCAAACGCCACGATATATTCTATAGCAGACTGGTGAAACGAGGTGAGCTGTAAGCCGCAACGAGGACAGAGTGCTTTTTGTTTGTGGTGTAGGATAGGAATAAGCACAGGAAGAGCGCAATCATGGCACTCAAGGTGTTGTGGCTCTTTACTGTGTTGCAAGCATTGGCCTCCCCAATACATTATTTGTTGGTGTCAAACTCAATCGCTACGGAGTTGATACAATAACGCAACCCTGTTGGTGCGGGGCCGTCATCAAAAATGTGGCCTAAATGAGCATCACATTGCTGGCAACGAACTTCTGTTCTATCCATGCCATGACTGTAATCAGCTTGATGTGTGACTACACCATGTTCGATTTGAGCTGAAAAACTTGGCCAGCCACAGCCAGAATTAAACTTGTTATCCGAAGAAAATAACGGCTGATGACAACAGATGCACAAATAACGGCCATTTTCATCGTGGTTGACGTATTTACCCGTAAACGGTGGCTCAGTACCTGCTTGACGAGTAATTCGATATTGTTCATCGTTGAGTAATTCGCGCCATTGCGAATCGCTTTTATCTACTTTTGAAGTCATAAATACTACTCTAGCTTAGAAACTTTTTTGATTATGCCTTGTAGTGAACAGAGTCACAATAGTTGGGTTTACGGCCTAAATTTATATTGATGTTGCTGTTGCTGTGGTGGATACATTTTAAAAACGACGGAATCGTTTGACTGTGGTGAAATGCTTGAATTACTAGGATTGGTAAAACCACGTCACGACTGAAATTTTAAATTGATATTATGAGTATTACAGCTTCGCGGAATCTTCTCTTTAGCGACGATATGCAGGTTTTAGAACGAAGAAATTTGTTGTGTATGATCTAGAGGTTAAATGTTCTGTTTGACCCGATGTCTCATATGTAAAAATTGCACACTTGCCGTCATCCAACTTGCAATGGCAATAGACCACCACACGCCGTAAATATCAGTGCCTATGACCGTTAAAGCAATTGTTATAAAGCTGAGGGGAAGCAATAGTTGTCGAACAATATTGAAGTACATGGGGACCTCGGGTTGTTTCATACCTTGTAAAACGGCGCCAGAAACAAAGGCCAGAACATAAGCTGGCAAAATAATCGCTTCAACACGTAAATAGCCTACACCCACCTCAATTACGGCAGGATTATCTGCAAATAAAGCAATAAGTGGCCGGGCAAAGATAAAGAGTAGTATGCCGCCGACGACCATTAGAGCGGCGCCGATAGTGATTGAGTCGAGCGCCACTTGTTCCATACGTTGATAGTGTTTAGCACCAAAATTGACACTAACTAAGGATAAAACGGCAATATTAATACCGATGGTAGGCAGTAATACGAGTTGCTCTATACGCAGTGCGATGCCTAATCCTGCCACGGCATCCTCACCAAAGCGAGTAACGGCCGCCGTGACTATAATTGAGCCTAAGGCGATTAAAAACATATTGCCACTGGCCGGCAGTGATTGCCTGATTAATGAGCCATAATGCGCTAGATTAGGCGACAAGTTTATTGGGCTGAGGCAATAACCTAGTTTGCTTTGTCGGACTTTTATCGTTAAGTAAATTGCACTACCCAATTGAGTCAAAGCAGTCGCGGTCGCTAAACCATAAACGCCCCAGCCCAATCCAAACATGAACAGTGGATCAAGTACGATATTAGCTAAGAAGGCGACGATTAAGCTATTACGGAAACTAGTGGTATCGCCCAAAGTATTGAGTATTCCATTAGCGGCCATGCCATGCGCCAAGAACGCTAAGGTCGGTAAAATGATAGATAGATAATTCAGAGCATCGTTAGAATAACTGCCTTCAGCCCCCATCATTTTAAATAACGTGGGTGCAGATAATAAGACCAATAATCCAATGCTTAAGGCACAGATCCATGCAAAGGATAGTGCGCTACCAGCTATTTGCTCCGCTTCTTGTTGTTTAGCAGCGCCAAGCGAGTTGCCAACTAAAGCACTGGTACCCTGACCGACACCTATTGATATGGCTAGGCCCATAAAATAAATTGGTGCCGCCAACGAAATACCTGCTAAAGCAGTGGATGACAACATGCCCGCGTAGAAGTTATCAACCACGTAATACATTGTATTGAAAAACATGCCAACACTTGCTGGGATCGCTATTTTTCTGAGCAATTGAGGGATAGGATCACGAATTAAGTCCAAATGGATTCCTTATAGGTGTAACTGATGGCGTGTTTTAAACGAAGAAAATGTTAAGAACAATATCACTTTTGACCCGATATGAATGGGTATAATTTTTCAATCACAAACTGATATTATTTTAAATATTCCATTATTGAGTGACATTGTTATGACTTTGCAAAAAGCACCCAGCTGGCAGAAGGCATTAAACGCAGAATTTAACACTGTTTATATGCAGGATTTATTGAGTTTATTAGCAACACAAAAACAACAAGGAAAAGTGATTTACCCTCAGCAAGATGATTGGTTTCATGCTTTAGATGCGACTGCATTAGATAAGGTCAAGGTGGTTATTTTGGGGCAAGACCCTTATCACCAAGTGGGACAAGCGCATGGCCTTTGTTTTTCTGTACAAGCAGGCGTCAAAGTACCGCCATCGCTAGTCAATATCTATAAAGAATTGCAGACAGATTTGGATATTTCCCCTGCCAATCATGGTTATTTAGAAAGCTGGGCTCGCCAAGGTGTGTTGTTATTAAATGCAGTTTTAACGGTGGAAGATTCCCATGCCAATGCCCATCAAGGAAAAGGGTGGGAACAGTTTACCGATAAGATCATTGATGTCGTCAATCAACAATGTGAACATGTGGTGTTTATGTTGTGGGGTAGTTATGCTCAGAAGAAGGGCGCAATGATTGATGAAACAAAGCATTTAGTATTAAAAGCACCGCATCCTTCACCGCTATCGGCATACCGTGGTTTTTTTGGCTGTCGGCACTTTAGTCTGGCGAATAGTTATCTGGCCGAACATGGCACGCAGACTATTGATTGGCAATTGCCGAAGATCAACTATGAACAAGCTTCTTTACTGTAAATTAAGATAAGCGAGCAGTATTTGTAATTCAGCAAGGATGACCTGCTCCCTGCTACAATGCGCGCCATGATAAAACTAAATCAACTTTCTATTCGTCGTGGCACAAGGCTTTTATTCGAGTCTGCTAACCTGACGATTCACCCAGGACAAAACGTCGGTTTGACCGGGGCCAATGGCACGGGAAAATCGAGTTTATTTGCCTTATTTCGTCATCAATTGCAGGCCGACCACGGCAGTGTGTCGATTCCAGCGGCATGGGTGATCGCACATGTGGCACAAGAAACGCCCGCTGTTGAGATTCCTGCCATTGAATATGTATTGCAGGGTGACGAGGAATATATGCGTCTGCAGCAGCAATTATCGATAGCAGAAGCAGAGCATGACGGTCATTCGCAAAGCGAATTACACGATAAATTAGCCGCAATTGATGGTTATACTGCGCGCAGTCGTGCAGGACGATTGATGCATGGTTTAGGATTTACTGCTGAACAAGAACTTTTGCCTGTTACGTCATTTTCGGGTGGTTGGCGGATGCGTTTAAATCTGGCGCAGGCACTGATGTGTCGTTCCGATTTATTATTGCTTGATGAGCCGACGAATCATTTAGATTTGGAAGCAGTGTATTGGTTGGAAGAGTGGTTACGTAGTTACCAAGGCACCTTAGTGCTGATTTCGCATGATCGTGACTTTCTAGATCGCGTGGTGACCCAAATTGTTCATATCGAACAACAGAAAATGAAGACCTATACGGGTAATTATTCTGCTTTTGAATTAGCGAGAGCTGAACATTTGGCTCACCAACAGTCCGCACATAATAAACAACAACGTGAAATTGCCCATATTCGTAGTTTTGTAACCCGTTTTAAAGCGCAAGCAACCAAAGCCAAACAGGCACAAAGTAGAATTAAGGCACTGGAACGCATGGAGTTGATTGCACCAGCGCATGTTGATTCGCCATTTCATTTTAGTTTTTATCCACCGACACGCTTAGTGGCGCCTTTATTAAGTTTAGATAAGGTGGCGGTAGGGTATCATGATAAACCGTTGATCTCAGGAGTGAATTTATCCTTGGCACCGGGCGATCGTATCGGTTTATTAGGGCCGAATGGTGCGGGTAAATCAACGTTAATAAAGCTTATCGCAGGTGTATTGCCGGCTTTGCAAGGTAAACGTAAAGAAGCGAAAGATATTAAAATCGCCTATTTTGCCCAACATCAATTAGAGCAATTGACGATGGATGAAAGTCCATTACAGCATTTGCAACGTTTAGATAGACTTAGGCCTGAAACAGAGTTGCGTAACCATCTGGGTGGTTTTGGTTTTCATGGTGACGACGCGTTAGCCGTTGTTGGCCCATTTTCAGGCGGCGAAAAAGCACGTTTAGTCTTGGCATTATTAGTTTATCAAAAGCCTGCTTTGTTATTGCTTGACGAACCGACCAATCATCTTGATTTAGATATGCGATTAGCCTTAACGATGGCTTTGCAAGATTTTGAAGGTGCGTTAGTGGTAGTTTCACATGATCGGCATTTATTACGGACAGTAGCGGATGATTTATGGCTAGTCTCAGATGGTCATGCAAAAGTCTTTGAAGGTGATCTCGATGATTACCGACAATGGTTAATGGACAAAGATAAACCTGTTAAAACCGCAGTAGATAATAATAACTCGGCAAATAAAAAAGATGACCGACGTAATGCGGCTGAAGTACGTAAAAATCTGCAACCACTTCGAAATATTATTAAAAAAGCTGAGCAAAAAATGGATGTAATACAAAGCAAATTGAATGATATAGAGCTGCAATTAGCGGATAACAGTCTTTATGAAAGTGCAGCTAAAGATAAATTAAAAACCTTGTTAGTTGAACAAGGTAATTATAAAACAGAATTAGAAACAGTAGAAATGGACTGGTTAGCAGCCAGTGAAGAATTAGAATTAGCTGTGCAAGAATAAGCTCTTAGCTCAGTTATCAAGAGGTAGCAACGTGGCGTTATTGTCATTAAAACAAATTACCGTTAGTTTTGGCGGTCCTAATCTTTTAGATAAAGTTGATTTTCAACTCGATCGTGGAGAACGTGTGTGTTTAGTCGGCCGTAATGGCGCTGGCAAATCAACGTTAATGAAATTGATTGCGGGTGATATTAAAGAAGATGGCGGTGAGATCTTAGGTAAAGGCATTAAAATTGCCCGTTTGGAGCAAGAAGTACCTGCAGGAACTGATGGCAGTGTGTTTGATGTTGTTGCGAAGGGGCTAGGTGATATCGCACCGATTTTGAGTGCCTATCATGATGTATTACATCGCATGGAAACGGAATATTCTGACGAGATAATGGCGGAGTTAGAAAAAGCGCAACATAAGTTAGAAGCGGTGGATGGTTGGACCGTTGAACAACGTGTTGAAAGTACGCTTTCGCGTTTAAGTTTAGATCCTGACATCGACTTCGCCGGTTTGTCGGGCGGGATGAAGCGACGAGTTTTATTAGCACAAGCTTTGGTGCAAGCACCTGATATTTTATTATTGGATGAACCGACTAACCATTTAGATATCTCTTCAATTACATGGTTGGAGGAATTTTTGAAAGGTTATGAAGGTACGGTGTTATTTATTACCCATGATCGTAGCTTTTTACAGGCATTAGCCACACGAATCGTGCAGCTTGATCGTGGTAATTTAGTGAGCTTTCCGGGCGATTATGCGAATTTCTTAGAACGTCGTGAAGCGCTGTTAGAAGATGAAGCGCAACAGAATGCCTTATTTGATAAAAAATTGGCTTTAGAAGAAGTGTGGATTCGACAAGGAATTAAAGCGAGGAGAACACGTAATGAAGGTCGCGTTCGCGCTTTAGAGCAATTACGTCGTGAACGTAGTGCAAGGCGAGAAGTGCAGGGTAATGTCAAAATGAAACTGCAAGATGCTGACCGTAGCGGTAAATTGGTAGTGGAAGCGGAAGGTTTAGGTCAAAGTTACGATGGGCGAGTGTTATTTAAGGACTTCAGTACCGTTATCCAGCGTGGTGATCGTATTGGTGTTATTGGGCCAAACGGCTGTGGTAAAAGTACCTTATTGTCGATTTTATTGGGTCGTAATAAACCTGAAACAGGTGATATCAAACTCGGGACAAAAATCGAAGTCGCTTATTTTGATCAACTGCGCAGTCAATTAGATGAAAATATGAGCGTGGTTGATAATGTCGGACAAGGTAAAGACTATATCGAAATAAATGGCGCTCAAAAACATGTTATGGGCTATTTGCAAGATTTTCTATTTTCACCTGAACGAGCTCGTACACCGATTAAATCATTATCGGGTGGTGAGCGTAACCGCTTATTACTAGCTAAGTTATTTACGCAACCTGCTAATTTATTAGTAATGGATGAGCCGACCAATGATTTAGATGCTGAAACCTTAGATTTGTTAGAAGATTTATTAATGAATTACCAAGGTACGTTATTGTTGGTCAGTCATGATCGTACCTTCTTAAATAATGTTGCCATGAGTACGATTGTGTTTGATGACGATGGTGAAGTACGTGAATATATTGGTGGTTATGACGATTGGCAACAACAACGCCAACAAGATAAAGAGTATCAAGCACAAAAAAATAAAGTAGCAACTAAATCCGTTAAACCAGTAGAAAAAAAGGCGAATAAAAAATCTAATCTGACTTATCAAGAGCAACTGGATCTTGCGGCGTACCCAAAAAAAATCGAAGAACTTGATAAAAAACAAAGTGACTTGCAAGACGCAATTGGTCAACCAACATTTTATAAACAATCAGAAGCTAAGATTGCTGCCACTCAAGCTGAATTAGCCGCCATCACGGCAGAGTTAGATGCCATGTATGAAAAATGGGAAGCGTTGGAAGCTAAACAAGACGCCTAATAAACTGAACCGACAAACAACACACTAGCGTACTTTTTGGAGCGAATGACAATGGATATACTGGCATTGATGACCGATCTCATAAAACAGCTTAATAGTATTGTTTGGGGACCTTTGATGTTGGTGCTGATTTTGGGTACTGGTTTAATGTTGATGATTGGCCTGAAAGGTATGCCTATCGCAAAATTAGGTTATGGTCTAAAAATGCTGTGGGCTGGACGAGCAACTAAAGCCCAAAAAGGCGAAGGTGATATTGCTCCTTTTAATGCCCTAATGGCATCACTATCCGCCACAATTGGTACGGGTAATATTGCGGGTGTTGCAACGGCAATATTTCTTGGTGGTCCGGGGGCTTTATTTTGGATGTGGATGACGGCATTAGTCGGCATGGCTACTAAATACTCGGAAGCGGTGCTGGCGGTACATTTTCGTGAAACCGATCAAAATGGTAATAAAGTCGGTGGTCCGATGTATTACATTAAAAATGGTCTAGGGAAGCGCTTTGCTTGGTTAGGCACTACCTTTGCTGTCTTTGGTGCATTAGCTGGTTTTGGCATTGGCAATACAATTCAAGCTAATTCAGTGGCTGATGTTTTATCATCGAGTTTTGGTGTGCCGCCCTTGCTGACAGGATTAGTGATTGCCACTTTGGTTGCTATGGTGCTGATCGGCGGTATTAAACGTATCGCCCATGTTGCGGGAAGATTAGTACCCTTTATGGCAGTAAGCTATGTCGTGGCAGGACTTGTGATTTTAGGTTTACATATTGACAAGATACCTGCTGCTTTTGAATTGATTTTCACTCATGCTTTTACACCGATTGCCGCCACAGGTGGTTTTGCTGGTGCAGCCGTATGGGCGGCGATTCGTTTCGGTGTGGCTCGTGGCGTATTTTCTAATGAAGCGGGGCTAGGTAGCGCACCGATCGCTCATGCGGCCTCAACAACCAATAGTCCAGTAAGACAAGGTACGATTGCCATGACGGGCACGTTTATCGATACCATCATCATTTGCTCTATCACAGGGCTGGTGATTATTGTGTCAGGTTCATGGACTAGCGGTGAAACAGGGGCCACCTTATCTTCATTGGCTTTCGAGTCAACATTACCAGGTCTAGGGGGCTATATTGTGACCTTTGGTCTGAGTCTTTTTGCCTTTACCACCATCTTGGGCTGGAGTATTTATGGCGAAAAATGTGTATCGTATTTATTTGGTGTACGGTCCATTATGCCGTTCCGCATCTTATGGATTGTAGCAGTGCCCATCGGTGCTGTATCTAATTTATCATTTATTTGGCTGGTGGCGGATACCTTGAATGCCTTAATGGCATTACCCAATCTCATTGCCTTATTATTGCTTAGTCCTGTGGTATTTAAATTAACTAAAGAATATTTTTCTAGGACGTAACAGCTTATATTGTTAGCTGTTCATTACTCAAGGGACGTCAATAAACCCTTTATCTCCGTACGTACCGAGTCAATGGCTATTACCAAGGCATCGACAGAATCTTGATTAGTGGTTAAGGTATTCCAGTGGGCTGACCAAGATGCTTTCAATATCGTTGAGCTTTTCTCAACAGATTGATCAGTAAGCGCGCTTAAGTCTCCGATTAGACCTACTTTAACCCAACCTATTCGTGGGCTACTTTCTAGTGTATTACCATCGTAGTAAGCGGTATAAATCAATTGTTCTAAAGAAGATAGATTGATCAGCATCTCAAAACAGGCTGTTCTAATATTATTATTTTCTTCAGAAATCTCCATACGCCAGACATTGTATGAAAATCCAACTAAAGAAAATAACAGGCTGAATATGACGGCCAGTTGATAAAGTTGAAATTTTTTATAAAACTGATTTTTCATCTTGAATTTACAGCAAAGGTGGCCGCCCAGTTTAACGGCCACCTCTGCTCATTATTATAAAGAATTACAATCAAGATTAAATTACTTACTCATCTAAAAGTGCGTCGCGATTATCTTCGTGCAGACGAGGCATAATCCACATTTCATACATCGATACACACCACATGAAGGCGAATGATAATGCCATCGCGCTTCCACCTATGATTACGAGCCATGCGAAGTTTGGATTAAGCTTAGTTAACCACCATGAAGTGATATCTAGAATAAGAAAAATGTAAGGCGTCACGATTACTGAGGCTTTCAGGTATTTAGGAACGCCAGCAGCTAAACTAAAAATAAGACCAACAAACATAAAAATGAATGCAATACCAAATAAATGAATATGAGAAACCCGTGCGAGTGATGAAAAGCTAGCCCCTGTATCTGTTTCAGCACGTTTAGCTATATTTTCAAATTTGGTCCAGTCTGGAATTGTCATGCCTGAATTAGCGCTGTGACAAGCGATGCAGCTAGTCTCGAAAATTTTGCGGATTCCATTTTCATTAAACGATTTTTCATCAGCTCCTTTATGAACCCAATTAATTATTTTTAAACGGTCTGCTTCAGGCGCCATAACTTGCATGGAGCCGTTAAGCTTCGCTTCGAGAACTGAACCTGAACGTTTGCCGTAATAACTGTACACAATATCGTCAACGGATAAACCTAGCTCACCATCTGCCATACCGTGAGTAAATTGAATTTGTACGATGGCCATTAAATAACCAATAGCTACAACGATTAAATAACCGCTGAATAAAGCTTTAAGGGCGATACCTTGGCTACTGAGATTAAGTTTGTGTGCTTCAGCCATTGTGGAATCCTAATAGTGTCAATAAAAAATGAGTGGTTATAGTAGTACAGAACAGAGACATTTAATAGGGTTATTCAGTCACAGGCTTGTTCTGAGCATTGAGGGCGTGTTCATCTTTGAGTCCATAAAAGCTGCGTAGATGGATATCTCGTTGTGGAAATGGAATTTCTAAATTATGGCGGGCAAGGGCGGTATCGAGCTCCCATGTGTATGTGGCAATTACGCGACCTGGCAACTTAACTGCCGCAGGCGTTAGCCAGACAATAAGCTCAAAATTAAGACTGCTATCGCCGAAGCCTGTCATCCAAACTTGAGGTTCATGTTTAGGATTAGGACTTTTTAAAGTGTAATCAACTGCGTCGGCAGCCTCTAAGGCGGCGAGCTTTACTTCGTTTTTATCTGAGCCGTAAGCAACGCCGAAAGGAATATGAACGCGACGGAAAGACTCATACATTGTCCAGTTGGTGACTTGACCATTTACAAAGTCGGAGTTAGGAATAATGACATCGACATTATCGTTAGTGACGATATGTGTGCTGCGCATATTAATTTGTTTTACTTCACCAGCAAGGCCAGATCCAAACTCGATGAAATCACCGACTTTGAGACTTTTTTCAAATAGAATAATCAGCCCTGCAACAAAGTTACTGACGACATTTTGTAAACCAAAACCGATACCGATGGATAGGGCTGAGGCAAGGAGTGCAAGTTTACTTAGATCAACGCCTATGCTGGAGATAGCAACGAGCAAACCAATCAGTAATATAATGTAGTGCAATACTTTTTGTAAGGCATAAATAGTTGAATTATTACTGTTTTTACGATGGGACATCAGCCGGTTTAAACTGAAACGTACCGCACGCGAAATCAACCAAGCGATAAATATAATCATGCCTACACGTAATAAGCCTAGCGTGGTGACAGGTGTCTCATTGATATTGAAGAGTGTGGTTTGAAGCGTATCTTTGCTAAGGGTCGAAAAATTAGCAATAAAGGATTTGCTGTCACCGTAAAAAGTGGCTAATTTTCCTTGCTGTACCAGTAAGCGTTTTTTAACCAAGGTGAGTAAATATTGAGCTTGTTCTAGACGCTCTAAATCATCTAATTGTGTTAATGTATCAAGCGTGGCGGCGAATCTTGCTTGATGATCTTGTTTATTCTCATTATCGCTGAGCAGCAAACTTTGACGAGCACTATCCCGTTCTTGTTGAGTTGATTTTCGCCAAAGTTTGTTTTTGTTGGCAAATTCATTGAGGAGTTTGTCATCAGCATTCAGTTGACTTAAAAATGCCTCGGTATCCGGAACCGCCCCGTTCGCTAACGTTAATTTAAGTTTACTTAATATGACATTCACTTCTGCATTGGCAATGCGAATTTGTTCTGTCAGCTGTTTTTGTCGATTGAGTTTGCTTTGCGGATTATCATCTGCAACGGAAATAAAAGGCTCAAAATACTGATTTTTTATTTTTGCAAAGTCTTGTTCAGCAGCTTGAACATCGTTGTTGTATTTAGCCAGTGTCTTGCTATCAGTTTGAATAGTTTTCTCAGCACTTTCTAAGGCATCATTTAGGAAGATGATTTGGTTTTCCAGTGCTTTAATACGCTGTTTTAGTAGCGAAAGTTGTCTGTTAGCAATTTCAAGATTAAGGCGAGACAGGATAATATCTAAGCCTAATGCGAGCTTTTCTGGGGCGTTGTCATCAAGGTTAAGATAAAAGACTTTTTTGTTATCCAGCTGTTTTTCTGCTGACTCTTTACTGTAGGTAAGTTGTTGTTGTTCATCTTCATTTATTTTTTTGTTCAACTGCCGAGTATTTAACTGATGATCTAGTTCAAGTAGTTCATCTATGCTGTAGTGGGGTTTAATAATTTGTCGGTGACTATCGCTGTCGATAGTTTTACTACGGACTGCCAGATAGTTGTTCAGTGCAGTGCCAATGTTATTGAATAAAGGCGAGAGGTTTGTTTTTTGTTGGCCTTCAAGCTGTTGTTCAATATCAAGCAATGTTTGGCGAAATAATGTTTCACGTTGATTGAACTCGGCACCCGCCGTCGAAAAGTACTGCCACCAATCAATCTTCAGTGCTTGCGGTGTAGGCACGTTGATGGTCGATGTCGTTGCGGTACCTTGTTCCGATTCGTCTGCTGACAAAAGCCCAGAAAAAAACAATGATAGACATAATAAAAACAGAGCAATCCAATTTTTTTGAGGCATTAGGGCTTCCATGTGAAGAAAATCGTATTATTGTGAAGAAAAAACCTGCTTTAATAGTTCAGTTGTTCTGGCTGCAGGGTTGTCGCGAATCATTTTTTCTTCTGCTGCAATCATTGTGAATAAGCCATTTAAGGCTTGCTCTGTCACATAGTCTGGTAAATCAAGGTTAATGTTTTCGCCGACTAGCGGTAATGCCGCGACTTGGCCGGTAAGATCATTATAGTATTTGGTGGCACCCACTTGATTTAAAGAGGCATCAATAGTTGGTCTAAATAAGCTGGTTAACTGCTGGCTTGTTTGGGTCTTGAAGTATTCAGTGGCCGCATTGTCAGGACCTTGCAAAATGGCATTAGCATCGTCAATACTCATGTTATTGATAGCATTGACGATAATGTTAGTGGCTTCTGGCGCGGCTTTTTCCGCAGCATGATTCATGCTTTGTTCAAAGGCATCAGCTTGGCCACCTAAGCCAAACTTACGCATTAAGTCACTGACTTGTTCTAATTCGGGCGGCATGGCGATATGAATGAGTTGATTGGCTAAATAACCATCGGGTTTACTGACATTATCAATAGCTTTACGAGCACCGATATCTAAGGCTTCTTTTAAACCGGATGCGATGGTGTTGTAATCTAAGCTGGATGCTGTGGTTTTACTTTCCGTTGATAATAGCGCCTTACCTTTGCTGGTGACATCATTTAATAAGCTACCCCAGTCTGCGCTAGTTGGGCTAATATAAAGAGTGCTAATCAGACAAGCAGCTATCGTATATTTAAGTGTATTGGTCATAACGCGTTCCTTTGGATGATGATGTGGTTTTAGTCTATTCTTTAGCTGGTTAAGATAGCAAATTATTTAAAGAGTAGTTTGCTGGTTACTTGGTCATACTTGCAAAAAGTTCAGGGAGTTTCTCCGGTAATTTATTAACCCATATACTGATTATTGAAGATATCACTTACATAATCATCCGCTTGGGGGATATAAACGAATGCAATAACTATAAATGCCTTTTTGGTCGAGTTCTTGAACGGCTTTATGGATATCTTGTATGAATAAGTTCTCATCACGGATATCAATATCTGGTGGGTCACCATCCGATAGGATAAGTAGTAAATTTTTATATGTTTTTTGAGCTTCTAGATAATGGACTGCATGGCGCATTGCTGCCCCAATTGATGTAGAATCCCGCTTTCATACCCGTAATACGACCTTTAACATCATCATTCCAATTTTCGCTAAAGCCTTTAATATGATGATAACGCACTCGAGCATAATTCTGGGCCTGAGCATTTCTAGGATGCGCTTCATACGTTTAAGTACGCGGCCATGTTTTATGAGTAATTGGTCTATAACTTGTGAGTTATCAGTAGAATGTAAAACTTCATAAATGCTGACCCAGCCTAGTCGGTGTCTTTTTCACCGCCTTCCTCGATAAAAGTCCACATTCATCGGAATTAGCTTTATTAAATGCTTCGGGGCTCTCATTAACAATGTTAGTCTCGTTTGTCCTGATATCTTCTTGTCAAAGTGTGGAGATATTATTTTAACGTATAGGTTTATGTTTACTTATGGACACCTAATCTTTCACGCCAGCCTGGAAACATTTTGTCAGCATCGCTAGGGAATGATTCAAATGCACGAGCAAACTCGTGATGATCTTTAGCAAATTCGATAGGATCAGCACCCGCTTTCCAACATTCAAATGCTTGGCGAAGTGACGTCGCACCAGCGGCTGGACTATCAATATGGCCGTATGCACCTCCACCAGATGTATTGATGATGTTACCGTGACCGAGATTTTCGAAGAAACTTGGTAACCGTAATGCATTCATACCACCAGAGATAATAGGTGTTGTAGGTTTCATACCATACCATTCTTGATGATAATAAGGTCCACAAGCGCTATCACGTTCAATCATATAGGCAATATTACGATCATCGGCGGTGCCTTCCATTTTACCGTAACCCATTGTACCTACATGGATGCCTGAGGCACCTTGTAAACGAGCTAATTTAGCTAAGACAAATGTGGTGTAACCACGAACAGACGAGGGGGATGTGATAGCACCATGGCCTGCTCGATGATAATGTAAATATTGCCCGGGGTAATTACGGCGAGCAGTAGTAATCATACCTGGACCTCCGATATAACCGTCGACCAGAAATGCTACTTTGTCGGCATCAGGTCCAAATGTTTCAAGTATATAGTCTGCACGAGCGAGCATTTCGTAATGATCGTCAGCGCTAATATTGGCTGAAAATAATTTTGCTTCGCCCGTTTCATCTTGAGCACGTTTCATTGCATCAGCAACAAGAGGAATGACTTTTTTCATTGGACAGAAAGTTTGGTTACCTTGAGGCTCGTCATTTTTAATGAAATCGCCACCTAACCAGAACTGGTAGGCTGCTTCGGCAAAGGGTTCAGGGCGTAGACCTAATTTAGGCTTGATGATAGTACCAGCAATATAGCCACCATCTACTAATGGGCGGCCAAGAAGGCGCCAAATGTCCGTGATGTCTTTAGATGGGCCATCAAACAACTGCAACATACGAGGTGGCACATAAAAATCTTGGATTTGGCTACATTTAACGTCCCTCATGCCTTGGTTATTCCCAATTGCTAAAGTCAAAAATGACACGATCATCGCGCGACCATCGGTAATGTTACGATCAAAAAGCACGCTAGGATAAGCAATTTTCATGAGGCCTTTGGCTTCATCTATCTCGTACACTAAGGCATCGACGCCTTTAGTAAAATCATCAGTTGTCGAAACCTCAACATTAGTACCTGTAGATGACTCTGCGGCAAAGTGAGCGGCTGTTTCTAAATACCCATGACCATCGGCAGCTGTCATATGGTAAGCAACAAGGATGTGTTGGCCGTTGGCGATGAGCTCTTCTTCCCTCATACTTAGATCAGAGTAGCGTGCTGATTGATCCATTATTATTACCTTCTATTTAATCGGGGGGGGAGATAGAGCGTATGTCACAGTCGATTTATTTGTGTTCACCTTTCGGTAGGGCATCTTCCAAGTGTAGGATATTTACGCTATAAATAAAACTCAATTATTTTGAATTTAGACATAAAATATGCTCATGAATATAACTATTAGACAGATTACAAGTCTTTGCGTCTGTTGCTAAATATTTGGGCTATACCCGTGCAGCTGAGATGCTTTACTTGAGCCAGCCGTCTCAATGCAAATTAAGCCATTGGAGTCTGAACTTGAGATAGCACTGTTTGAATGAATGGGGAAAACGCTTTATCTGACGGATGCTGAGATAGAGTTGTTAAAAGACTTAAATGACAATACCGTTGATATGGTTATTATGGGGAAATCGCTCGAAGGCATGGACGTTGATGCCACGCTATTTTTGGAGAACCCTAGTTGTCATTACAGCAAAAGGCCATGCTTTGGAGGGGCGAAAATCGATTCCACTGTCTGTGTTGCAGGAGGAAACGTTTATTATGCGCCATTGATTTGGTACATCGCAGTAGTAAACGATTTACAGCATTATCATCGGCCTTTAAGCCGCTAGCTGTGGATGACACTGCTATTATCTTAAAGAGATAATTCCTCTGGCGTTAACCATCTTACTTGGCCAAACCCAGCGACTAAACGAATTTTTACCAGTTTGAGCAAATAAAAGTGGAAGCCCGGCAAGCTTAAAATTATCTCAGAATCAGGAAATTTATTCAGATAATCGGTACGTAATGGTGTTTCATCTTCGGCATGTATGGCAGCAGCCAAACAGGTAACTCGCGCTCCTGCCATTGGATTATCGGCATCTTCGGGATCAAAAATGGTGAGTGATACTTTAACGTTTGCTTGAATATTGTGCGTGTGTTCAGCTAAATGGCTAATAAAAATAGCGATGTCACCTTCAGCGCTAATAATATATGGTGTGATTGAGCCGAATGGATAGCCGGATTCCGCTACCGAGAGCGTTGATAATACGCCATAACGTTGCTTTCTAATGAATTGACTTGGGCTGAGGATTGTCATGGTTCTGATATCCAATTTATTTCTCTGGCCGTTGTCTCGCCGACTAGGCAAAAGCGTAAATCGTTAGGCATATCAGATTGACTTTGAGATTGCGGAATTCGTCCCGCCATAATTTCTCCAAAACGTTGTGGGTAAAGAGGGCTACTCTTGGACTGGGCATAGCCAATCGGATAGATAGGCTGGTTGGTTTGATAATCATACTTGTCATGCGCGCCGATAGTATGAAATATTTAATGACAATAGGGTAATGATACGAATGTTTGTAAGGGTTATGACTTTCATCAGTAGACCATCATTAATACAATTCGAAACTTAAAATAATAGGCAATAAAAAAGGCCGGTGGAATAAGTCCAAACCGGCCTTCTTTAAATTTGCTTTCGGACTAACTAGCCAGGAATAACATTCTCAGCTTGTGGGCCTTTAGCGCCTTGAGTAACTTCCATCGTTACTGCTTGGCCTTCTTTCAATGATTTAAAACCATCTGATTGAATTGCGCTGTGATGTACGAATACATCTGGACCACTTGCTTGTTCAATAAAGCCAAAACCTTTAGCATCGTTGAACCACTTAACTGTACCTGTAACTTGATCTGCCATAACTACCTCAATATTTTCTTAATTCTTGCTTACTAATTTCTTAGAAGCTAACTTGTGTAACTCCTAAAAGAAGCTAAGTGCATTATACGCATTAAAAATTAATTAGCCTTTGTATTTGATGAAAAAACAACATTTTTTGTGTTATTCGATAATCTTACTTAAATGAATAACAAGTATTAATGCTGTAAATCCGCATTACTACTGGATTTTTTGCTAAAAGCCATTAAATTTATTTATGAGCAATAAAATTATTGACATTTTTGTCATTGATGCGTAATTAGCGATTTCTGCGCAAATGAGCGTGTTTTAGGCTATTTTGCTACAAATTCTTTGGGTAGGCTTGAGCCTTCACCGAAGAAAAATTTCTCAAGCTCTTCTTTTAAGAATGATTGCGATTTTGGATCTGCGAGCGAGAGACGATATTCATTTATGAGTATTGTTTGTTGACCTAACCATAGTTGCCAGCCTTCTTTAGATACTGACTCATAAACTTTTTTACCTAGCTCGCCAGGATAAGGAGGGAAATCTAAACCTTCTGCTTCTTTATTGAGTTTTACGCAATGAACGGTATGTGCCATGAGAGCTCTCTTTACTGTAATGATTCTATGAGTGATTTAACCGGTGCTGGCAAACCAAGTTGTAACGCGTCGCTTATTTTATACCAAGATAGCTTTTTATTCTCGGCGATATAATTATTATCCATCTCACATTCAATTAGGAGTGGAAATATTTCAAGCTTAAAATGACTAAAAACATGCTTGATATTGCAGAGTGATGTGATCTTCGTTGCGTTGATATTTAAGCTTGAATGGCAGGTGAAACGAATATCATCAATATTATCTAATTCTGGAAAACTCCATAATCCTCCCCAAATTCCAAGTGATGGGCGTTGCTCTAGCAATAGTTCGCCAGTGGTTGCTTGGGCGACAATCCAATGTGATTGGCGAGTTGGAATATGTTTTTTGGGTTTAGCCGTTGGATAATCGGTAGGGTTACCATTTAGATAAGCTTGGCAGTCAGCATTGAGAGGGCAAGTACTACAGCTTGGTTTGCTCCTAGTGCATAAGGTTGCCCCTAGATCCATTTGTGCTTGGATGTAATTAGCTATTCTACTTTGAGGTAACAATCCTTGTGCAATGAGCCAAAGCTTATTTTCAATGTGTTTATTTCCTGGCCAACCTTCTATAGCTGAGTAACGTGTTAATACTCGTTTAACATTACCATCAAGAATTGGAAAGTCTTGGTGGTGAGCTAGTGCCATGATAGCGCCAGCAGTTGAACGGCCGATCCCCGGTAGTGCGATCAGCTGATCTAATGTTGATGGCATGTCTCCTTGGTGTTTTTCGACCATGATAGTGGCGGCTTTATGTAGATTTCTTGCCCTGGCGTAATATCCCAGACCAGTCCATAAAGCGAGTACATCATCAACGGGGGCTTGAGCGAGTGCAGCAATAGTCGTAAAACGAGCAGTAAATTTTTGGTAATACGGAATAACAGTACTAACTTGAGTTTGCTGCAGCATTATTTCTGACAACCAAACGTGATAGGGCGAAGGCTGTTGTTGCCACGGTAGATCTTTACGACCATGTTGGTCAAACCAATTTAGTAGTCGTTCACTAAATAGTGGACTAGGCATAAGAATTCTTTAAATTATTGGGGGGTAGGGATAATATTTACTATTGTGTGGAGGTATTAATAAGTTAAGCACTCCTTAAACGCATTATATATAAGGAGTGCCTCGTCTCTATAATTGTTTTAGAAAAAGCCTTTTAATTTTTCGGAGAGGTTATCTTTTAGTTCTTCCTCTGGTGTTTTAGTTGGTTCAGGCTCAGTGGTTGGTGCTGGTTCTGTCGCTGGTGGGGTTGTGTTTGGAGCTATTGCGCCACCTAATAAATTGCCTAAGTCACCGCCTAATTTCTCTTTTAATTTTTCAGCCACTTTAGCTTTTACTTCGTCCGTTGCTTTGTCTTTAAGTATGCTTGCGAGATCAACGGTCGGTTTTGGCTTACTAAAGCTACCAGTAATTTTAACGGGAATTGTTAACCCTTTTAAATCGGCTAAAGCTTTGCCACCTTGGCCTGCTGACGTTTCAACGATCGATACTTTAAGCCCATAATCGATACCTTCTTTTGGTAGATCGATGTTTCCTGCACCGTTAATACGTAACAACGGTGACATTGCCAATAGATCTTGATTATTAATAATACCGTTAGTGGCGGTGAATGAACCGCTTAAATTTGAAAAGTCAGTTTGAAGTGGTTCGTTTGTTGCGGGCAATGTTTCACCTTTCAGTGTCGCTTTAGCTTTACGGATGCTTTCAGCAATGTTGATGCCTTTAACAGCACCATCAGTAAATGAAAAATTACCGTTTCCAGATAAAGTTTGCTTGATTTCCATCACCGTTGCGCCGTTGCCAGTTAACTTTGCTTGTGCGTTTGCGATACCTGATAATTTGTCATCTCCCGTTAGGTCTTTGAGTAAAGGACCCGCTTGAACACCTTTTAAGTTTTCATCAAGGCTCAGTTTAAGCGTTTTTCCTCGTGCATCTAGATTCACATTACCTTGGTATTGACCTTGGTACATATTGGCACTCATTGGACTCAAATTAATTAAGCCGTTCGTAGCGTTAATTTCAATATGAATTTTTTCACTATGCGTACCACTGATTTTTAGCTTGCCAATATCTAAGCTACCTTTAGCATTGATTTGACGTAAGGCATCTAATGGTAATTCATTCGCGCTCATTGAAGTGTTTGCCGAGGCTGTTGTCGCGGCTTTCGTCTCTTCAGTTTTACTGACCGATGGTAAATAACGATCAGCATCAATACTATCAAGATTTAATTTGAAGTTGAACATAGGTTTAGCAAAATTATTAATGGCGAATTGCCCAAATAACTTACTTTGATCTAATGTCACATTGAGTTGTTTAGCATTAATGTGTTTAGTTGACCCTTCTAATTCAGCAGTGAGCTGAACTTGTTTTAAAGTACTGTCATCAGCCATTACCGGTAACTCAATATTAAGCTTGCCAGCAAGTGTTCTTAAGTTGAAAGGTTTAACGATGATATTACCAACATAGTTTGGGTTATCTGATAATAATTTGCTCGTTTTAATGTCACCGCTGATCAGCATGTCATAGGCATCAATTACTAAGGCAGACAAGGTCATTGTTTGCTGCTTCATATCGGCTGTTATATCTGCATTAACATTTAACTTCGCTTTACCATTAGGTAATGCTGAATCAAGAATGTCAGCAGATAAGGCCAAGTCTTTTATTGTTGTTTGCTGAGTTGCTAAATTTGACGAAATTTCAGCCGTTAATTTACTATCAATAGATTGTTTTTCTCTATTGGCGCGAGCTGAAAGGGCTAAGTCATTTATGGTAACCAGTTGTTTAAGCATATCGGCATTGATATCGCCAGTCAGTGTTAGATATGTTTGTGAAAAGGGCAGTACTTTTCCTGATAGCTGAGTTGTTAAATTCAAACCTGTCAGCATATAGTGTTGATTCTCGATATCGACCATCACTTTAGTGTCTAATTTGATATAGGCTTGAGCTTGCGGTTTAGTGCTGACCACATCAAACTCCATATCTAAAGCCGTTGCTTTACCTGGAATCAGCGGATCTGTATTGAGGTTGAAGTTTTGTAGCTTATAATTTTCATTGGTAGTAGCATCAGACCACAAGATATTGGCATTCGTTAATTTAACACCAGCAATACTGATGGCAGCTAGTGCCGGGCCATCATTAGATTGGACATCAGCCTTTGTTGTGCTGTCTGCTGGTGTTTCATCCTTAGGGACAAGATCATCCCAATTGGCTTTTCCGGCTTTGTTTTTTTCAAGATTTAATACTAAGCCATCTAAAATGATGGTGTCCATTTCGAGTTGCTTATTCAATAAAGGCATTAATTTAATGCGAATTTCAGCAGCTTGCACTTTAGCGAATGACTCAGCTTTAAAACCGGTAGCATTACTTAATGATAACGGTCCTAGTTCTAGTGCAATCCAAGGAAATACGGATAATTTGATGTCACCATCAAGAATGAGTGTCCGTCCAGTTGCCTTTTCTACCTGACTTGATATTTCTTGTTTATAGTCATTTGGGTCGACAATAAAGGGCAGGGCAATCAGGCCTGCAATGACAAAAATAACGATAAAAATTATAAGTTTAAATAGAATGCGCATATTATTTCCCTTGAAGTCTTTTAAATTAGGACCTTTTCACCAGTCGTCTTTATACACCTGCTTTTGCTTTGTCCTGACGAAAAATGTGATTGTGCAAAAGTCTTAAATAATACTGTCATCAGAAACTGAGTTGGCAGTAATGTTGTTACATTATGAACGAGCCTGAAGCTTAAAGCTAAACTGATGATAAATACTTAGGTTTAAAAATCAGTGAATAGGGGAATCAGTCAAGTGATGGGGTTTGATTTGAAAAATCAATTTTTAAGCCTTGTCCTCTTGTAATTCGGCACTACGAATACGCACTGTTTTTATAGTATTGTCTGTAGTTTGTACTACCTCAATAACGTAGTCTTTAATGCGTAAGCTGACGCCTGGCTCTGGAATTGTTTCTAAGATTTCAAGGATCAAACCGTTAATTGTTTTCGGACCATCAGTGGGTAAATGCCAATGGTTATTTCGGTTAATATCCCGAATATTTGCCGAGCCATTAATCAGATAACTCCCATCTTCTTGAGGATGAATGTCTTTATCTTCATCAAGTGAGCCAGCTGTAAATTCCCCGACAATTTCACGGAATATATCCTCCAAGGTGATTAAGCCGAGAATATCACCGTATTCATCAACTACAAGCCCTGTTCGTCGATGGTGCTTTTGAAATTGAATGAGTTGAGTGTTCAGTGCCGTACCCTCTGGAACGAAATAAACCTGTTTGATAATACTATTCAAACTTTCTTTCGTAAGGTTGTCCTGAGCCAACAAGTGCATTGCTTTTCTTACATGGATAATACCAATAATGTTATCCATACTGTCTTCATACATAGGTAAGCGGGTGTTATTGCAGTAAGAGAGTTGTTTGATAATGTCAGGCATTGGGCCATTGATATCAATACCTTCTATTTCATTTCGCGGCACCATTACGTCATTGACAGTGACTTTTTCTAAATCAAGAATACTCACTAACATCTTTTTATGACGCTTAGGAATAATGCTACCGGCTTCCATTAATGCCATACGCAACTCTTCACTATTTATTGCGGCTGATGAAGAATCTTCTGGTGAAACGCCAAGAAAGCCGAGTAAACGATTGGTGATTGCATTGGTAAACCAGACCAATGGGAAAAGTATTATCAGCATAGGTTTGAGGAGCATGCTAGCAGGGAAGGCAACCCGCTCAGGATGTAGCGCAGCTAATGTTTTAGGGGTTACTTCGGCAAAGAGTAATACCACGAGAGTGAGAATAAACGTGGCAATGACGATACCATTTTCACCATACAGCTTGACGCCGATCACGGTGGCAATAGCAGAAGCAAATATATTTACAAAATTATTGCCAAGTAAAATCAAACCAATAAGTCTATCGGGACGAGCCAATAGTTGACTCGCTCTTATCGCGCCAGCATGACCTTCATGCTCTAAATGGCGTAGGCGGTAGCGGTTGAGCGACATTAATGCTGTTTCTGCGCTGGAGAAAAATGCAGAAAATAACAGCAGTATAAATAGCAATGAAAAGAGTAGTGTGAGTGAAGTTGTTTCAGGCATGGGTTATTAAAAATTCCAGAACAAATTTGCTGCCAAAATAGGCAAAGACTAAAAATATAAAACCAACCAGTGTCCACTTAATGGCCGTTTTACCTCGCCAACCATAACGTATTCTACCTTGTAATAAGGTGGCAAATACGCACCAAGCGATAAGCGATAATATGGTTTTATGGATAAGGTGTTGGGCAAAAATATCTTCTATGAAGAACAATCCGGTAGTTAAACCTAAAGTGAGTAATATAAAACCTGCCGCAATGAGCTGGAATAAGGTTGTTTCCATAGACTGCAATGGTGGTAGTTTTCTTGCTAGTCCGACAAGATGGCGTTGGCGTAATTGTTGTTCTTGAATTGCCAATACTATCGCTTGTAAAGCAGCTAAAGTGAATAAGCTGTAAGCTGCCAATGAAAGCAAAATATGCCACTCTAAAGCTGGGTTAGCTAACCTGATTGTAGGTTCGCTGTGGACGGACGTTTTAAGAATTAGACTTAATGCAACCAGTGGGTAAATGATGATGCCGGGATGAGCATATTTTTGTCTAGCACCTAAAATAAGCGCGATAAAGGCCATTAGCCATGCAGCGATTGTTAAAGTACTGAAAAGACTTAAGTCCCACCCATCTTTCATAGTTAAAAATATGTCTACACCGTGAAAAATAAGCGCTAAAACGGTGGTTATGCCGACTGGAAATGATATTGTGCTTTGCTGATTGCGTTGAACAAAATTACGAATCAGAATGACGCTACAACTAAGATAAAGTAAGAAGGCTAATGAATTAGCAATGGCCATGTTGGTTCATTCCTCAATGTACTGATAAAGTGATGTGAACATAGTATAGATAATACGCGATGTATTCATTATCAGTTATAATTCTAAATCTATAAAATTTATATTTTCGGCATAGTTGGGCTGAGTTAACGCAAGGTGAATCATGTTTGATAGTTTGCAGGAAAGATTAGGCGGTACTTTACAAAAACTTCGAGGCCAAGGCCGAATCACTGAAGATAATGTAAAAGATACGCTACGTGAAGTACGGATGGCATTGCTTGAGGCTGATGTTGCCTTGCCAGTAGTACGCGAATTTATTGAGCGCGTAAAAGAGCGTGCAATGGGTCAAGATGTACTGCGCAGCTTAACGCCAGGTCAGGCATTAGTAAAAGTGGTTAACGATGAGTTGGTGGCTGTTATGGGGGCCGCCAATGAAAGTCTAAACCTAAATTCACAACCACCTGCGGTTATTTTGATGGCCGGTTTACAAGGGGCGGGTAAAACAACCAGTGTCGCAAAACTAGCTCGTTGGTTAAAAGAACGCGAAAAAAAATCAGTGATGGTCGCCAGTGCTGACGTTTATCGACCTGCAGCGATAGAGCAATTAAAAACACTTGCCAAAGAAGTCGATGCGCAGTTTTTTCCTAGCGAAGCCGATCAAAACCCTGTCGAAATAGCTAAAGCAGCGGTTGAGCACGCTAAGTTACAGTTTGTAGATGTAGTGATCATCGATACCGCCGGTCGTTTACATGTCGATGATGACATGATGATCGAAATCAAACAGATTCATGCGGCAATAAATCCGATTGAAACCTTGTTTACTGTCGATAGTATGACGGGGCAAGATGCTGCTAATACGGCGAAAGCATTTAACGATGCTTTGCCACTAACAGGGGTGATACTCACAAAAACGGATGGTGATGCGCGAGGTGGTGCCGCCTTATCAATTCGTCATATCACGGGCAAACCAATTAAATTCATGGGTGTTGGCGAAAAAACGTCAGCACTAGAACCTTTCCATCCAGATCGCGTTGTTTCCCGAATTTTGGGAATGGGTGATGTTTTGTCACTGGTGGAAGATGTTCAGCGTAAGATGGATAAAGGTGCTGCCGATCAATTAGCTAACAAACTGAAAAAAGGTAAAGGTTTCGACCTCGAAGATTTCAGAGACCAGCTTAGACAAATGGGCCAAATGGGCGGCATAGGTTCGATGCTCGATAAAATGCCGGGTATGTCGAATATTCCTGCTGCGGCTAAACAACAAGTAAATGATAAAGAATTAAATAAATTAGAAGCGATTATTAATTCGATGACTAAAAAAGAACGTCAACGGCCAGAAATTATTAAAGGTTCGCGCAAAAAACGTATTGCCGCAGGTTCTGGCACACAAATTCAAGATGTGAATCGTTTGTTAAAACAGTTCGCACAAATGCAAAAAATGATGAAGAAAATGACCCAGAAAGGTGGCATGGCTAAGATGATGCGCGGTTTGGGTGGTAAGTTACCGATGGGTGGCGGCATGCCGTTTTAAATATAAAAGCGAGATAAGCTTTTCAATTACAAGATATATGCGTAAAATGCATCTGTTTTTCGATCCAGTTTTTCAACAGGCACAAATAATGGTAAAAATTAGAATGTCACGTAGCGGCGCAAAAAAGCGTCCTTATTACACTGTCGTAGTAGCAGATTCACGCAACAAGCGTGATGGTCGTTGCATTGAGCGTGTAGGATTCTTTAATCCACTAGCTCAAGGACAAGAAGAAACTTTGCGTTTAGATCTAGAGCGTATTACGCACTGGATTGGTCAAGGCGCACAACTTTCAGAGCGTGTTACTAAGTTAATCGCTCAAGCAAAAGCCGCTTAATTAAACTTAATAATACAAGGTTTCAGTTATGGATACTTCCGTGGAATATGTCCCGGTAGGGAAGATATCTGGTGCTTTTGGGGTTAAAGGATGGGTAAAAATCTACTCATTCACCGATCCAAGAGAGAATATTTTAAGTTATTCACCGTTATATCTATCACGTAAAGGTGCTTGGGTAGAGGTGAAAGTAGTTGACGGTCGCTTACAAGGTAAGGGCGTAGTAATGAGTTTGGATGGGGTAACTGACCGTGACCAAGTATTACCGCTAGTGGGTGTAGAACTCGCTATTACCAAAACGCAGCTAAAACCAGCTGGAAAAGACGAGTATTATTGGTCTGATTTGATTGGAATGGCTGTTGTGAATGCACAAGATGAACAACTGGGTCATGTTGATAGCTTGCTCGAAAATGGCGCCCATGACGTATTAGTTGTTATCAATAAAGATAAAACTGAACGATTGATTCCCTTTGTATTAGATGACATCGTTGAGCTAGTTGATTTGGATAGTAAGGTTATCCGAGTTGATTGGGAACTGGATTATTGAGGTGAATAACATCATGCGAATTGGCGTGGTGTCTTTATTTCCTCAAATGTTTGATGCAATAACGCAATATGGTGTAACTGGCCGAGCTGTGAAGCAAGGTAAGTTAGATATTGATTATTGGGATCCGCGTGATTTTACGTCGGATAAACATCGAACAGTAGATGATAGGCCTTATGGTGGAGGGCCTGGAATGGTGATGAAAGTTGAACCATTACAGCAAGCCATTCATGCTGCTAAAGCGGTATTAGGTCAGCAAACTAAAGTGGTTTATTTGTCACCGCAGGGTCGCAAATTAGACCAACAAGGTTTGCAAGAATTGGCAACAAGAGATGCGATGATTTTTGTTGCAGGACGTTATGAAGGTGTTGACGAACGTCTTATTGAACAAGAGATTGATGAGGAATGGTCGATAGGTGACTACGTTCTCAGTGGTGGTGAGCTTGCAGCGATGGTCATTATTGATGGCGTAGCAAGGTTATTACCAGGTGTTTTGGGTGATGAAGAATCTGCACAGCAAGATTCATTTATGGCTGGTTTATTAGACCATCCGCATTACACAAGACCAGAACGATCATCTAGTCAAAATGTACCTGAGGTACTTTTGGGTGGCGATCATGAGGCAATACGAAAGTGGCGCCTTAAACAGTCTTTAGGACGAACTTGGTTAAGGCGGCCTGAATTGTTAGTAATGGAAACATTATCTAATGAACAGAATGCGTTATTAGAACAATTTATTGCCGAATTTAGGCATGAAGAGAAGTAGGAATTAGGAGTAGAACAATGAGCAATATAATTGAACAGCTAAACGCTGAACAAATGAGACAGGATATTCCTGCATTTTCTTCAGGTGATACTGTTGTTGTAAAAGTAAAAATCAAAGAAGGCGAACGTGAACGTGAGCAAGCGTTTGAAGGCGTTGTAATTGCTAAACGTAACCGTGGTTTACATTCAGCATTCACCGTACGTAAAATTTCAAACGGTGTTGGTGTTGAACGTGTTTTCCAAACACATAGCCCTGCAGTAGCAAGCCTAGAAGTTAAACGTCGTGGTGATGTTCGTCGTGCTAAACTTTACTACTTGCGTGACTTGACTGGTAAAGCTGCACGTATTAAAGAAAAATTGGGTTAATACGAGCTTAACGGAATCAAATGTTGATTCTGTCTGCTTTAAAAAAGGGCGCGACTGGTTTCAGTTGCGCCCTTTTTTGTCGTTATGAATAACACGCTTTCTAAAACAGTATTAATAACGCCTGTCGGGCGTATATTGCTTCATACCAGCGAAACCCATCTTTGCGGTGTCAAATTATTAATCAATAGTCATGAAGCTGAGACTGAGCATGTGCAGTCTCCCATTGCTCAACAAACAGTTGAACAGTTTCAATCTTATTTTATTGATGGACAATCAGAGTGGACATTACCGCTGATTGAGCGTGGGACAGTATTCCAAAAAAAAGTCTGGCAACATTTGCAATCAATTCCCTCCGGTGAAACACAGACTTATTCCGAAATTGCTCAAACGTTAGAGACTTCAGCCCGTGCAATAGGTAATGCCTGTAGAACAAATCCCTTTGCGATTGTTATACCTTGTCATCGCGTCGTTTCGAAGTTAGGCTTTGGCGGGTATTTTGGCAAAAAAGAAGGTTATGAAATCGATTTAAAACAATGGTTATTGGATCATGAACGTGGTGTTCAGTCATGACCTATCTTGCATAGTAATGGATTTCGAAAAACAAAAAATAACCAGCGATAGATATCTGCAACCTTTTTTAGATTCTCTCTGGTTAGAGTCAGGTTTAAGTAAAAATACGGTCGCTGCTTACCAACGCGATCTTGTCGCTTTTTCTGCTTGGCTAAGTGAGTTTGATATTGATTTAATCGCCGCTAGCCGAAATGATATCCTACGTTATCAAAGTGTACGAATGCGCGAAGGTCGAAAAGTACGCAGTGAGGCGCGTTTATTATCAAGTTTAAGACGCTTTTACCGTTATTTATGCCGTGAAGATATACGCGATTCCGATCCAACAGTGCAGATTGAATCACCACGATTGGGTCGCACCTTGCCTGATAGTTTAACGGAAGATGAAGTGGAAAATTTGTTAGCGCAACCTAATGTCAATGTGGCTTTAGGATTACGTGATCGCACGATGTTAGAAGTACTGTATGCCACAGGTCTACGAGTCTCGGAATTGGTAGGTCTGACTAACGAGCAGCTGAACATGCGGCAAGGATTAATACGCTGTGTCGGCAAGGGCAATAAGGAAAGGCTGGTACCGTTAGGCGAGATCGCCTTAGATTATTTACAACGATACTTAGCTGAAAGTCGGCCTTTTTTATTAAAAGGGATGGTGAGTGACGACTTATTCCCGACGCAACGAGGTAAGGCCATGTCACGCCAAGCCTTTTGGTATTTAATTAAACGTTATGCTCGACTAGCAATAATTGAAAAAGACTTGTCACCTCATACTTTGCGGCATGCCTTTGCCACACATTTATTAAATCACGGTGCTGATTTACGAGTCGTGCAATTACTATTAGGTCATTCAGACTTATCGACAACACAAATTTACACTCACGTTGCCAAGGAAAGGTTGAAAAGCCTACACATACAGCATCACCCGCGAGGCTAAAGCAGGTATATCAATGAACTGCAAAATGATAGACTGCCTCCATAATTTTACTGAATTTTAGGAGATAGATATGCCCTCATTTGATATTGTTTCAGAAGTGGATAAACACGAATTAACCAACGCTGTAGATCAGACAAATCGAGATATAAGTAATCGTTTTGATTTGAGAGGAACTGATGCTAGGGTTGAGCAGTCTGACAAAACGCTCACTATGCATGCGGGCAGTGATTTTCACTTGGAACAAGTGTTAGATATTTTACGAATGAAATTAGTGAAGCGCGGCATAGAAATCAGCTGCTTAGAGGTTAAAGACTCAGTTGGTAACGGCAAGATGCGTAAGCAGGATGTCATGGTACGAGAAGGGCTAGATAAGGATCAGTGTCGCATCACCGTCAAATTAATCAAAGAAAGTAAGATTAAAGTACAAGCGGCTGTTCAAGGTGAAAGTGTTCGGGTCACAGGTAAGAAGCGTGATGAGTTGCAAGAAGTAATGGCGCTGTTACGAGGCAATGATGCGATAGACATGCCACTGCAATTTAATAACTTTAGAGATTAGGAAATATACATGTTGAAACGACTTTATTTGTGGCTACCGATGCTTGCTTGGGTGGGAATAGTACAAGCAAACGATGTAAGCGATCTGAAAGAAAAGCTAGCTGCAATAATGCCAGACATCACCATTGAAAGTATTCAGCCATTAGATAATACTGGCTTGTATGAAGCAGTCATTAATGGCGAAGTCATTTATTTTAGTAAAGATGCCCGTTATGTTTTTCAAGGCGATGTTATTGCTTTAGAAAAGCGTGAAAATATTACTGAGTTAAAACGAGTCGACTTAAGAAAGCAAGCACTGACATCTGTCGATGAGTCACAAATGATCATTTATGAGCCTAAAAAAACAGAGCATACCTTAACGGTATTTACAGATATTGACTGTGGATACTGCCGCAAGTTACATCAGCAAATAGCGGAATATAATGCATTAGGCATTCGTATTCGTTATATGGCCTTTCCTCGAGCGGGAATTGATTCTGAGTCTTATAATAAAACAGTAGATGTTTGGTGTGCTAAAGATCGTAAGCAAGCTTTGACTGATGCTAAAAATGGTAAAGAAGTAACATCTGAGAGTTGTAACTCACCGATACAAGCGCAATATGAGTTAGGAAGACGTCTAGGGGTTACCGGAACGCCTGCTTTATTTTTAGAAAGTGGTGAAATGTTGCCTGGTTATGTGCCGCCGAAACGTCTTAAAGAAATACTTGATCAACAGGCCTTAACGGATTCTTAATACGGAATCATTTTCTGAAATGCGATGATCAGACAATATGAATTGTTGGTCATTGCATTTTAGAGTGCTTATTTTATTCTCCCAATCCCCTAATACAATACGATAGGCAGGTTCATTTTCTAGTGTAAAAGCATGTATCGCTGGCCGATGCGTGTGGCCATGGATCAAATGCTGGACGCTATATTGTTGCATTACCCGTCTGACTTCAAGCTGATTTACATCCATAATCATTGATGATTTATATTGTTTTTGTTCGCGGCTTTTCTGTTTTATTTTGTCAGATATTCCTTGTCGATAGCGAACAGGCAAGCGCAGAAAACACCACTGTAAAAATTTATTTCGTGTTCTGCGGCGGTAACGTTGATAAGTCACATCATCAGTACACAAACTATCGCCATGCATAAGCAATGTTTTTATACCGTAGAGATCGATAACCGTCGGATCGCTAATGAGCTGACAGCCACAACGTTTAGCAAACTGACTACCCATCATAAAATCACGATTACCGATCATTAGATAAGTCTTGATGCCTATTTGATGGAGATGTTGTAACTGAGTAATGAGTGTTTCAAACTCGACAGGGACGATGTCATCGCCAAGCCAAGTATTAAATACATCGCCTAAAAGGTAGAGTGATTCAATGTCTTTAGTTTGAGTTCTGAGAAAATCGAGCGTGATCTGGATTAATGCTCCATTCTCTGGGCTGAGATGAAGGTCTGAGATGAAAAGGGTGGCCATAGCAGGAAGAAAGCTACCCCCTCAACGAACAAGAGGGTAGTCATTTCAATCAATAATACTATTCAACAACGCTTGCGCTGTTGATCATGACGGTTTCGTTTGGTACATCGCCATGACCATTTTGGTTGCCAGTACTGACAGCACGGATAGCATCAACCGTCTCCATTCCTTCAATAACTTGACCAAAAACAGCGTAGCCCCAAGCTGCGCCACTCTCACCACGAAAATCAAGGAAGTTATTATCTACAGTATTAATGAAAAACTGCGCAGTAGCTGAATGCGGGTCGCCAGTACGGGCCATCGCGATTGAGCCGCGGACATTGCTTAAACCATTATTGGCTTCGTTTTGAATCGCCGCTTTAGGTGTTTTTTGAACAAACTCTTCAGTAAAACCACCGCCTTGAATCATAAAATCTTTGATGACGCGGTGAAAAATTGTACCGTCATAAAAACCATCATTAACGTAACTTAAAAAATTAGCAACGGTATTAGGTGCTTTTTCAGCATTTAATTCAATGACGATATTACCGTAATTTGTTTCTAGTTTAACTTGTGGCAAAACATTGCCTCCTTCAGCGTGAGTAGAGAATGATAATACTGCTAAGAGTAATGGTGCCAAATAGCGGAAAAATATTTTCATAAGAGATTGGTTCCAATAATTAACAATAAATACTACATGATAATGGAAATAAGCTATTAAGTAGAGCGCTTTATCTACTTTTCATTGCTCACATACCGTAAAATGTTCGATACGTTTTTGATAAAGAGCACTACATGTTACAGATTCATAATAGCCTAACGAAACAAAAAGACGTTTTTACACCTATAGAGCCGGGCAAAGTCAAACTTTATGTTTGCGGGATGACCGTATACGACTTGTGTCATGTGGGTCATGCTCGAGTGATGGTCGTGTTTGATGTAGTCACACGTTATTTGCGTGCCTGTGGATATGAGGTGACCTACATTCGTAATATCACAGATATAGACGATAAAATTATCACTCGTGCTAACCAAAATGGTGAAAGCATTCAGTCACTGACTGAACGATTTATTACTGAAATGCATCGAGATGCGGATGCATTAGGTGTTATTAGACCTGATCTAGAACCTAAAGCGACGGAATCAATGGCTGAAATTATCACCATGATTGAAACGCTGATTAGTAAAGGTTTTGCCTATGCGGCAAATAATGGTGATGTGTATTACGATGTCAGTAAATTCGATGGTTATGGAAAATTATCGGGCCGTCATATTGATGAGTTACGTTCTGGCGAACGTGTCGCAGTCAATGAAGCGAAAGATGATCCTTTAGATTTCGTTTTATGGAAAGCCGCTAAGCCGGAAGAACCCGCTTGGGAATCACCTTGGGGGCGAGGTCGTCCTGGTTGGCATATTGAATGTTCGGCAATGTCAGCAAGCTGTTTAGGTGAACATTTTGATATTCACGGTGGTGGGCAAGACTTACAGTTTCCTCACCACGAAAATGAAATAGCTCAATCTGAGGGCGCGCATGGCTGTCAGTCAGTTAATTACTGGATGCATAATGGCTTTGTTCGAATTGACGATGAAAAAATGTCGAAATCGCTAGGCAATTTTTTTACAGTGCGTGAAGTCTTAGCCCGTTATTCTCCGGAAGTTGTCCGTTATTTCATTTTGACTAGTCATTACCGTAGTCCACTTAACTATTCTGATGAATCTTTAGAGCAGGCAAAATCAGCACTGACACGTTATTACACTGCACTGCGTGATGTCGATGCCCATGTTGGCGTAGTTTGGCAAGACGATGAAGAGTTCGGCACACGGTTTAGTGCGGCAATGGATGACGATTTTAATACTGCCTTAGCATTATCTATTATGGCGGATGTCCGTCAGGCTTTGAATAAAGTGTCGGATGATAATGAACGTGCTAGCTATTTAGCAGGCTTATTAAAGTCATTTGGTGATATATTAGGTTTATTTCAACAAACTGCTGAGACATTTTTATTGGGGGACGCTGATAATGATGATCTCGCAATTAAAGTAGAAACCTTAATTGAAGCTCGAAATGCTGCGCGATCTAATAAGGATTGGGCTAAGGCAGATGAAGTACGCGATGAGCTGGCCGCGATGGGAATTGTACTAGAAGATGCTGCGGGAAAAACAACATGGCGCAGGCATTAAAGGGATAAACCTAACAGCGCCCTTACACAGACTGTGTGAGGGCGTAAATCCTTAGGCTTTATGCAATGTATCGGCAGCATAGAGGGTGTTTTCCAATAATGTTGCTACGGTCATTGGGCCTACACCGCCTGGTACTGGCGTAATCCAAGCCGCTTTCTCTTTTGCGATATTGAATTCAACATCTCCAGTCAAGGTACCATCTTCAAGGCGATTAATACCTACATCGATAATGATGGCGCCTTGTTTTATCCATTCACCAGGAATAAAGTTGGGTTTACCGACTGCGACGACAAGAAGATCGGCGCGACGCACGTGAAATTCTAAGTTAGTGGTCCAACGGTGACACACGGTCGTTGTACAACCAGCAAGTAATAATTCCAGCGCCATCGGACGACCGACAATATTTGATGCGCCGACAATAACGGCTTCTAAGCCATGTAAGTCAGCGCCTGTCTTTTGTAATAACGTCATTATCCCTTTTGGGGTACATGGACGTAGTTGAGGATTACGTTGAGCAAGTCGACCAATATTATAGGGGTGGAAACCGTCAACATCTTTATGTGGCGCAATGCGCTCAATAACGGCTTCAGTATTAATATGTTTTGGTAAGGGTAACTGTACTAAAATACCATCAATTTCCTCATCAGCATTAAGCTGGTCAATGAGGCTTAATAATGCTGTTTCAGACGTATCAATGGGTAAGTCGTGTGAATCAGACTTGAATCCGATTTCCTCACAACTACGGCGTTTACTACCGACATAGACTTGTGATGCAGAATCACTACCAACAAGAACTACGGCTAAGCCAGGGCGACGCTTACCTGAAGCTAGACGGATGTCGTTTGTTTGTTTCAGGCTTTGTTTTAGCGCTGATGAAATGGCTTTGCCGTCTAAAATTTGAGCGGTCATTAAAGAGTATCCAGGCAATCAAAAAACGCTATGGTCTCATGTTGTGCAATTAACGGCAAAAAAATCAAAAAGTGTTTGACTCAGTAAACGCATCAGCGTATTATTTCGCCTTCTTCGGGGACATCTGTTCTTCGGAATGTCGGGGTATAGCGCAGTCTGGTAGCGCATCTGGTTTGGGACCAGAGGGTCGGGAGTTCGAATCTCTCTACCCCGACCAATTAAATTTTAGTACACTTCCCGAATTAGATTAAACATACAATGCGCCCGTAGCTCATCCGGATAGAGCATCGGCCTTCTAAGCCGAGGGTAACAGGTTCGAGTCCTGTCGGGCGTACCATTTTCAAGTCTAAATAATCCTCTTCTAAATACTGAGATACTTCTCGCTAAGGCTTGGCTTTGCTAGCTTTAAGCCGATACTCATTGTTTAGATATGACAAAAAGTCGCGATTTATTATTTTCATGAATTGGCGGTATTTGGCTATTTTACCGCCAATTAACCGCCATTATTATTGGCTAGGGGATTTCTTGTAACAGCATCCATCAAGTGTTCTGGTGATAGGTGTGCATAGCGCATAGTCATTTTTATGTCTGAATGGCCAAGTATCTTCTGCAGTGTAATAATATTCCCATTGTTCATTATGAAGTGGCTAGCGAAGCTATGACGTAAAACGTGTGTTAGCTGGCCCTTGGGTAATTTAATACCGGAATGGCGCATCATTCGTTCAAATGGCTCATAACAATCAATAAATAACCTGTCTCCTGGGTTCTTCCCTTCGGCATATTTGGCTAATTGATCATTAAACTGACTATCAATCGGTATTGTTCTCAATCGTTTAGACTTTGTTTTTTCAAATGTAAGCCTACTATTGTGAAATTGCTTCATAGTTAGCTGTTCGGCTTCACTCCATCTAGCACCAGTTCGTAAGCAAATGTTAGTCACCCACCATGTTGATTTATTAATCCCTTTCTCTTTTATCGTATTAAGCAGTAGATCTATTTGTTCTAGCGATAAATAGGTCATTTGTCTTTCTTGAATCTTTAATTTATCAATATCACCGATAGGGTTAGCGTAATCAATTACCTTTAGTTTTTTTAGGCGGTTAAACATCGCTGATAGCAGGCCGTGGCCATTATTAAATGTTTTGAATGATATGGGGTTACTATTTGTTTTAGTGCGCTTAAAACGGTAATTAACGAACATTTCAGGCGTTAAATGATGACCAACAGGGTTATCGAGGTCATAAGCTATATTTATCAGCTCTTGTTTAAATGTTTCCGGTCTAGCCAAATTGATTCCGTGATACTGATACCAGATATTGATCAACTCTATCAGTGTACGAGGATCTTTTATTGTCACCGGCTTCTCTTTAGCCGTTGAAATATATTCACGCTCGAAAATAGCCGCTTCTTTCTGGGTATTGAATGTCTTGCGGGTACGTTTCAGACCTGCACGGTCTATCTGAACAAGCCATTTCCCATTTTTTTGTTTAGTAACAGACATTTAAAAAACCTTTGGCAAGTTTAGCCTTAAGTGTGTGCCGGATTTTTCCAGCCGGACGGGGTGGGGTCGGGAAAAGCGTAATTAACGTAACTAGTTTAAAAATATTTTTTTATTCTTTTATATATCATTATGTTATAGCTGTTTTCTGTGTTTTTCAAAGCGTAATTTTTCTGTAATTTTTCCGTAATCTAATTACGGTATTCAATTACGAAATAATTACACTTCATTACGCTAAGCGTAACGTGACTTAAAGCCTTGTGTGGCTTATGTTTCAGCCACTCAATCCGCTAAAGTCGATTACGCCAAATTACAGAAAAATTACACTTTTGGATCGACTGTAAAGTCATGAAAATAAACAAGAAAAACGCTTATTTTTTAATTGATTACGTTAATTACGCTTTTCCCGACCCCATCCCGTCCGGCTAGAGATTAATATCGCCGTTTTTGATGTTTTGAAGCACGATGGGTTGGGCTAATTTATACAGATCAAGGTATGAATAATCCGTACCAGGCACGGCACCGGCTTGCAGCATTGACAGCTCAATAGTTCGGGCCACTTCTAGCCAGTTGTCCTGCAATGTTCGCGTGTCTACGTGTTGGTATTCAGTTATTAGGGGTGTGTGGCTAGTCATTTTCTAGATCCTCTAAATAACGACGGTACTGCACCAAGTTGAATTTCAATTCCATTTCTAACCACGCTTTTTCATCATCGCTGGCATAGGTCAGCCATTCACTTATAAACGCTAATAAGCGTTGATCGCGTGCTGTTCTATTGATTGCGGACTGGCTTGGGTTGGGCTGTTCTGCCAAATAATCATGAGGTGAATCTTCTTTAACAGATGGATCATGATTTAACAGCATCGATCCAACGCCTGAAACTAGCCAGTCGATAGAAACTCCATATTTAGCGTGAATCTCGCGCAAAAACTTGGAGCCTATCGGCTTCTCTTCATAAATACTGTTGGTGATAGTGCGAACTGTCACGCCCGTATCATTTTGAATATCAATGGGTTTTAGGTTTTTCTCAGCCATGAATAGTTGCAGTCTAAAAACTTCTCCATGTTTTTTCTTGCCTATCCATTTTTGAGGGGGTATCGTTTCACTTGTCATTTAACAACCTCACTTTAAAACAAATTATAACAGGAATAAATCATGAAACTATCAACCAATAAATCAATAAAACCAACTAAGTCACAAAGTATTCCAGAACAAATATCGTTCAGGCATTCATCCAGCGTAAAGCAGGCCATTATTGAGCTTGCATTCGAACACAACATGAGCGAAGCCGACATGAGCAGGCAGCTCGTCAATGCTGGGCTTAAAGCAAAATACGCTATCAATGTTCGTGGTAACGAGGTTGTTTAGCTTGGGAACATTATCCCCATTTCGCCAACACCTTAATATTGGTTAAAACACCCAAATTATGCACAAATTACTAGCCACCTCGATTAAACAAGGATCGCTCACGCCAAAAGAGGCGGTGGTCTTGCGTTATTTATGTGAAGGTTTTTTGCGCAAAGAAATTGCCGACAAAGTGAAACGAACAGAAAGCACCGTCGGCAAGCAAATAGAAAGCATCGCGGCAAAATTAGAATGTCATTGCAGTGCCGAAATAGTGGCAACAGCCGTGGCACTCGGCCTAGTAGAAATTAGCGTAACCCGCGACCACGGCTTATTTATCAAGTTCCTATCGGCATTATTGATTATTAATTTTACCGCCGGACACATTGACATGAGACGTGGCCCACAAGCACCCCGACCAGCAAGAACATTAAGAACGGCAGGCAGAGCAGGCCGCCAAAACAATCGTTTTATTAAAGGATATGAAGATGAATCAAACAAACCAAGTAACTGTTTCACATGGCCACAACACAACATCTGCAACAGCCTTATCGGCTGAACCACATCGCACTTTGATCGACCGTGATATTCAAGACGAATTTAACTATGAAGCCCGTCGGTTATTCAATGATAACTTCCGAAAATTTAGACAGGATGATCAAGCACTAATTGATTTTATTACTGCATCGCTCAGTTACTTTACGCAAGACGGCATGAGCCGCATTGAAATTAAACAACAAGTCACCGACATCGTTCGCTGATATGACGACTAAGAACCCACCTGATTGGTATCACTATGTGCCGCTTGAATGGGTTCACGTTAAAAAGCGTGTCGATCCAGCGACACTCACACAACACCAGCGGCAAGCATTATGGGCAGGCATTAAAAAAACCGAGCCAGCCCTAGCGGAATGTTTACAACACGATGCAACGCTTGCTGAATTGAAACGCACATTTAACGGCACCGTAGTCTTTGAAGTTGATGATGTTCATCGCTTTATGAATGCGGCGCAAAAGGGATAAAGATGGATTATTTAGATACGTGTGAATTAATGAATGCTGTTTTAGGCATAACAGATGAACAGTTAGATGATGAAGATCCTGAATATGATCAGTTGATTTTTGAAAAGTTCGGTATAGATGAAGAACAATTTAAATATATAGCTGAATCATTAATGAAATTCACAATAGCAATTGAATCGCCACTTACTAAAATTAAATATCAAGGATTTGTTGATGTAGAAGCGCAGACGTTTATTTGTAAACAAGAATATAAATCTAATCACAAATAAGCGGTATCTGTCATGCAAAGAACTGATCTAAACCCACAAATAATCAACCTTTTAACCAACGACTTTCAGATGGTTGAGCAAGGCAAATACTTACGAGGCCGGTGTCCGCAATGCGATAAAAAATCATTGTGGACGTGGCTGGATAACCCCGGCAACGTGCAATGTGACCGCACTAATAAGTGCAATTATTCAGAGCCGACTAAGGATTTATTCCCTGAATTATTTGAAAAATTAAACGAAAAGTATCAACCCACCCAAGAAAACCCACATGCCACTGCGGATGCGTATTTAACGCTGATACGTGGTTTTGATATTAGCCAAATTCAAGGTTGGTATGAGCAAGGCGCGTATTACCATCCGCGTGGAAATAAAGGCACGGCATCGGTACGGTTTTATCTTGATGAAGCCAAACAGTTCATGTGGGAACGCTTGATTGATGATGTGATCATCACCGATGAAAGCGGTGATACTGAATCACGCAATAAAAGTTTTAAAGGTTCATTTAAAGGCCATTGGTGGCAACCGCCAACACTCACTATTAATAAAGGTGACGAAGTGTGGTTGGTTGAAGGCATTCTTGATGCGATAGCACTTAATATAAATGGCATTAAAGCCGTGGCGATCATGTCGTCGGGTACGTTTCCTGATGTATCACTTAAACCGCATCTAAGAAACGATATCACATGGGCTATTGCCACTGATAATGATGTGGCAGGGCGTAAAGCACTCGACAAACATAGCAAAACATTACGTGACATGGGCGAAAACGTCACTGCAGCATTATCAAGCAGTAACGAAGCCAAGTCAGATTGGAACGACTTGCATCAAGCCGGAAAACTAAGCGAAAAAGACATTCATTTTTACCGCTACTTAGGCCGCCTTGAATTAGCACAAAGTTACACTGAAAAAGCCCAGATGATGTGGGAACACAACACCAATCGTAATTATTTTATTTTTGCATTTCGCAATCGAACCTATGCGGCAAAAATGGATAAAGAACTGTACGAGAAAGCATACAAGGCGTATTGGGGCGGTGTGGCGCGTGTGGATAGCCACCAAATGTCAGACGAAGACCTAAAGGAAATATTAAAAGAAGCCAGCAACGAAGAAAGGTTAAAGGCCAACGAATACGCCGCCAATCAAGGTATAAAACTGCGTGAAATAGCCACGTTTTCTATGAATTATTTGTACTTTCAACAGCCGGATAATGGCGAAGATGGTCAATACTTCTTTAGTTTTAAATTAGCGAACCACGGCCAAGAACGTCAGATAGCGTTCACCCATAAAACGATATCAGCGGCGAGTGATTTTAAAAAATCATCCATGCGTTTACCTGGTGCGTTATTCACTGGCATACAGCAAGACCTTGATTGGTTGTACCAAGAATGGACACGGTTTAACACCAAAGAAGTGCGAACGCTGGACTTTGTCGGGTTTGACAGGGCTACCCAAAGCTACGTGTTTAATGATTATGCGGTGGAAGGTAGCCGCGTGCATAAACTCAATAGCCAATCATTCTTTCAACTGAAAAAAGAAGGCATCAAAACCACGGTAGACATCAAACAAAAACTATCAGAAAAACACAACGCGACATGGGTCCCCGACTTTAAAGCCGCATTTGGCACGAAAGGCTTGGTGGCACTTTCTTGGTGGTTTGGTTCTTTGTTTGTCGGTCAAATACGCCAACAGCACCGCTCCTATCCGTTTTTACAAATAGCAGGCGAAGCCGATTCAGGTAAATCATTACTGATTGACGTGTTGTGGGGGTTATTAGGTAAAGAAGGCGAATCATTTAACCCTGCGGCATCTACATCTGCAGGGCGCGTTCGTAAAATGGCTGAGGTGTCTAATTTGCCGGTTTGTTTTAATGAAACAGACAATGAAGTCGAAAAAAACACCCACCAAAAACAATTTAATTGGAATGAATTAAAAGACCTATTTGAGGGTGAGTTCGGCAAGGTCACCGGCATAAAATCACAAGACAACTCAACCCGTAAACCTGAGTTTAAAGGTGCATTGGCGTGGACCCAAAACGTGAAGATAGTCGCATCAGAAGCCATGCAAACGCGACTTATTGATCTTTGGTTTGATACCAGTCATCACAGCCCAGCGGGTTATCAGGCATCACAACGATTGAACGCGATAAAAGTAGAAGAGGTGAACGGCTTTATTATCAACGCCGTTAAACAAGCCGACCGAGTGCTGAAACACTTCAATAGCCAGTTTGACAGGCATCGTCTGCACCTAATCAGCACCGGCAAAATCAAAACCAATCGCATCATCGAAAACCACGCCAAGATCATGGCGCTGGCGAATTGCCTTCATGGTTTGTATCCAGAAATAGGCGAAGACGATTTACAAAAAACGCATGTCATGCTCGAACAGATGGCGATTGAGCGACAAGCCTCATTAAACGAAGACAGCGAACTTGTTCAACAATTCTGGGCGCAGTTTGATTATCTCGATAAACGCTTAGATTTAGAAAAAACACAAACACCAATGATTCATCAAATGAACCATTCCAACCGACCAGACGATGAAATAGCGGTGAATTTAGAAGATTTTTATATTGCCTGTAAAAAACGTGATTTACCGCTGATTGATCCAAAAGAATTACGCCGGAATATACATACCAGCAAGAAACATGAATATGTAAGTAATGGCCCCGTGACATCACGACTGACTAGGAAAAGTAAGCGGTGTTGGGTTTTTAAACGATAGGAGAACGACATGAGCAATATTAATTTTGAAGAAGGTAACAAAGTAACGTGGACTCACTCCACTTCGCGTGGAAATAAATTTAGCTTTACCACAAGAAATGGACGTGTTCTTAGCGTGAATGGTGACATTGTTACTGTTGTTTATAGGGGTAAATCTTTGCGAATACATAGTCAAAATTTAAGGCTTGAAGGTGAAAAGAGCCCACTAACTGAAATGGTAGAGAAGATGGCTAGACAGGAATAACCAAATTACCGCAGCGGATGTTCGGGCTAATAAGCACCGCGTGATGAATCTCGCCCTTGAGACTACACGAGAATGGCATCACCGACTGACCGGCGTAAGCGGTTTTTTTTAAATATTTAAAGGCGGAGAACATTATGAATACATTATTAGAATTAGAAGTTAAAGCAATGCAGCACATACAAGCAAGAAATAGGCATCACGTCTATTTAGATACATTAGTAATGCCTGATGGCTATAGACTTGTTAATTATTCGCATACTGGCCATGCTGATTTTTCAATACATAAAGATCATGGTATTGAAAGCTTTATAGGTGTTGAGTTCAGAATACTAAATCAACAAATATTCATTTTGGAAACAAAAGGAACAGCAACTAAAGTCGGTGGCTATATCCTCCTTGAAGAGTTTAAACGACTTAATGGGATAGCTTAATCATGATTGAATTAACCGAAAAACAAGTGGCGGCTAGAACTTACTATGCGGCAAACGCTGAAAAGATAAAGGCCGCTAAACGAGCGACATACAAGGCTAATCGCCAGTATGCCCCTAAAAAATCCCAAGAAAATAGCTGGGCAGGTTACAAAAACAAAAAAGAAAAAGCCGTGGTCGTGGCACCCACAAACGATGGTATGGCGAAAGTAAGGCAGCAACCTGCAATGAGCCGAATTGAAGATATTTTAAATGAACGCAAAGCGGAGAAAGGGATGCTGGCATGAAATTAAGCACTATTTCTGCAATGTTTGCACTTGGCTGGTTCGTTCTGGCGTTAGCAATACAAGATATCAATCTGTATCTATTTTCAAGTTTATGGGTGATAGGTACATTAATAATTATGTCGATAGAGAGGTTAAAAAACCATGACTGAACCAACTAAATACTGTGCAAGTTGCCGACAATACAAACCAGAATCGCAACTGATTAAAAAGAAAGTGCCAAGCATTAATGGCGGTAAACATACCGTTTTACGTTGTGATGTTTGCTGGGCAATGAGGGGCAAATAATGGCCAACAACGAATGGGGAACACCCCAACAATATATAGAATCAGCACGAAAAGTGATGGGCAGTATTGATACTGATCCGGCATCTAATGACCAGGCACAGCTCATTGTTCAAGCCGGTACTTATTACACGAAAAAACGATCAGGGCTTGGTGCGATATGGTCGGGTAACGTGTGGCTTAATCCGCCTTATGGTCGTGGTGAAGCGCTGCCTTTTTGTAAAGATTTAGCCGACAATTACCGAATTGGCTTCACAGTTCAAGCTATCGTATTAACGAATAATGTGCCTGATACTACGTGGTGGAGTTCTACGGTAGGGCAACATTGCTCAGCCATTTGTCAGCTTGATCACCGCATTGCCTTTATCAACCCAGAAACAGGCTTGCCAGAACGTGGTAATGACCGAAATCAATTATTTGCGTATTTAGGTGATAACGTCGATGCCTTTATCGCTGAATTTAGTCAGTATGGTTTATGCAGTGTGCCGGTGAGGTTGGCGGCATGAGTTTAGCCATAGAACGCAAATTAACGGCACTTGAAAAGAAAAACAAAGCACTAGAAGCCAAGATTGAATCGGTGATTGATGCTTTTCAAAAAGAACTCGATAAAGTAAAAACAGATAAACAAATGATCACCGAAATTTTGTATCGAACAATGGAAAATTATTTAAGTGAAAAGGTCGAATTTAGCCTATCGGTTGATGGCAAGATTAAAGAGATTTTAAACCCATGATCGTCAAGCTATTACCCACCGCTTTAATCGTTATTCAAACCTGTGCGTCGGTGCCTTATTTTGCTGAGGGCAATTGGCGCATGGGCTTGTATTGGTTGTTCGCGGCGGGGTTGACGACGGTTGTGACGTACTAGGAGGTTAAATGAAGCCTTATTTTCTACCATTAATGAAAATATATTATTTGAAATTTAAGAGTGGCGAACAAGATTGTGAGATTAGGCCAGCAAATCATCATGGATGGAATATTAAAAATATATTCCCTGGTCGAAGCTTGCTTTTATCAAGTGGCTATGGCAAACAAGATAGGTTGGTCAAAGAAATAAGAAGCACAATGATTACGCATGATCTTAACCAAGAAAAAATACCGATATGGCATATTGATGCTGTTGAAAGTATTTATGGCAAACGTGATAAGTGGTTAGTTGCTTATGTATAATTACTAGAAAAATACTAAAAATTTTATGAAGGGCTGACAATGGGAAAAGACTTTAAACTTTATAAACAAAGATGGATTAAAGGTCATGGCTATGTTGTTTACCGAGACCTATTCAAAAAATCAATCGATGTTGATGAAGGCGCGATAGCACATAAAGAGGCTATATTTGTTGATGGTGTAGCAGCACAGGTTTATTGTAACTTTAGAAATTCTATGACAAAAAAATATGGCACTGATGCCATTGAGCTAATAGTCGATTTTAACTAACTCCTAACCAAACATATCAATTTGCCCAACTAAAGCCTGCCTCTCTTTGAGTGGTAGGCTTTTTATTAGGGCAACAGCCATTTGGTGAGCGGTGTTGAGCGGTGGGTTTAAATCATGCGAGTAACCGAGCTTAAACACAAAGCTAGCACCGCATTCGCGGGTGTTTACACACTGGCAGTAGAGGTCTTTTACCATCGGCGATAATGCGTTGGTTGAGGTTATCAAGGCTTTACTTAAACAGTGTGGGCAATCAATCCGCATATCATTCCTTTGTGTTTGCGTTATTATAACAAAAACATAAGGTGATGATAATAATTACCTTGTTATTGTGCTGTTAGCCAAACCGGATCTTTAAACGACACCACCCCCGCGCCAAGGTGTTCATTTAATTCTAAAAATGGCTGTTGTAACGCGCCTATTTCGAGTTCGTGATACACCCGCATTATCTTTTCTAAGTCCCCAAAACCGCCGGTATTGTCAGGCATAATGCCTGATAAGCCGGGTTGCATTCGGTGCATGGATAATATTTCATCACGGGTAATGTTTTTCACCCGCTCAAATTCATCTTTGGTTGATATATCGCCCACGGGAATGACTTGCACGGGTTCTTTTGATGATGATTTACCGATATTTAAATACAGCGAACGAAAGTTACCTGGTCCCTTTGAGGATCTTACTTTTTCTTCAATGACTTTGGCTGTTTCGTCATCTAAATCAGCATCATTAGTGACTAATATATAGCCCATGTGCGCGCCGTTTGAGTAATATTTTCTTCGAAACAATCCGGCTTCTTCACTCAATAACACGGCTTGAATGCCGCCTAGATATTCGGGCGTACCGTAGATTGATTGCTTGATGTCTGGCTCGATGATTTGGATGACTTCACCAGGTTTAAATTCTATTTTACTGCCATCTTTATTGAGTTTAAAAAACTGCCCCGGCTTTTTACCACGTCGCATCGAGATTGATGGAAGATGCGCCGTGCGAACTGGTTTTTTAAAGGCATTGGTGAACACTTGCACATACATCATGCCGGTGACAACGTAATCGAGTGCGAGTTTTTGCAGTGTGTTGTAGGTCATCAATTTCGATGGCGTGAACCACTTCAATACCATGTTCTTTTTAAAGTGCAAAATAGAATTGTGGTGCGGGTTGGCCGTCATAATATCGGCAAGGCCGGACAGCGACACTGGCGGACGATAGTATTCACCATGCATATCAAGGAACACGGCTAAATAGTCGGTGATATTATTATTTAATACGGGTTCAGGATCACCAAAGCTAAATGCGTGGCTGGCTGATGATTTTTGAATAATGGCTGTTTCTGTCATGATCGTTCCTAGTCGCTAAATGAGGCGGTTGTTTTTTTGCGTGGTGCTAAAGGCTCGTAGATAAAGGCATGCATAATTGACCAGGCAATATCGGCATGGCCTGTTGCATTTGAACGGTTTGCTGAATACGTTATCTGGCCATTTGGCGTGGTGGTTTGGGTTATCATCATAAAGGCTTGTGTGACCTCTTTATCACCAGCACTATATTGGAAACGCCCATTTTCAATAATGTCTAAAGCCTTAAGCACTAGTTCTGTTTTGGTTTGCACACTGTAAGTGATCGGTGTTGCGCGTCGATAAAATTGCTCTACCAACTCAAACACGCCCATGCCGATACCCGTGACATCAATACCAATATGTTTAATATCAAATCGTTTTGTTTCGTCTTTGATTCTGTTCGATTGAAATTGAAAATTAACCCCGTGATAGGTGTCTTTTTTGAGTAATCGCCATTTATCGGTAGGGGCTAACGGAATAGAAACAATGGCAAGGCTGGCATTGTCTCGCGTTCGTGACGGGTCATAACCTAATGCAACAGGGCGATTGCCGAATGGTCGTTGTGCATCGGGGTGATAATCTTTCCATGAATCAGTGTCCACCATGCATTTCATGAGTTTTGCTAGACTGAAAACGCTGTTTGCATCATCAATCCATTTGCACATATATTTATTGGAAAAGTCGGCTTCGCTGTTTTCTAACTTTAACTCTTCAACATTAAATAGGTCGCAACCTTGCTGTTCTGCATCCACCACCGTGACAATTTGACGCCATATTTTATCGGGACCTAACCAGCCATCTTTTAAGGCTTTATGGCTAATATCAAAAATAACGCGTTTTGATTCGGCTAATTTTGCATTAAATTCGTTACCGTTCCACATATCATAAGCAGGGTGAGACGTAGCAGAAGGCACAGAAAACAAGGTGCGCCGCCATTTAAAATGGGATGACATACCCGATGCCATATGCCATAACTTTTTAAAGTCAGGCATCCAAAACACTTCATCACAATATAAATGACCGTGATACGAGTTAGCGGTACGACTATTCGTTGATAAAAAGCGTAATTCAGCGCCATTCGACAAGATAATGACGCCTTGACCTTTTAACTCAATTTCAAAATGCTTCCACGCAAACGAAATAATATAAGCTTTAAATACTTCGGCTTGATCGCGAGATGAAGATAGAAACAGCTGATTATCACCCGTGATAATGGCATCTTCCAACGCTTCATAAGCCATATATAAAGTGGCACCAATTTGACGAGACTTAAGCAACATTCGGGTACGTCGCGTTTCTGGGTCTTCTTTTCGTGCATGCCATTCCAACTGATAACTAAAGAAATAGGATTCTCTAAATTCATCTAGCTGTTCTTTAGTAATGCCAGAAATATCATTTTTAACCGTCTTTTTTCTGCTTTTTCTGGGTTTGTTTGAGGTGTCTTGTCGGGTTGAAACCCGACCTGCGGGATCGGCTACGCCGCCAAATTCTTGTGGAATATAGCTGCCATTTGCCATCATCTTGGCTTCGGCTTGTAATTTGTCGGCCTTGGCAATGTTAATGCGTAGAACACCAAACGATGCCGATAGGCGTACCAGCTCTTCGACCTCAGCCGGCGTTTTGTTTTCTCGCTCTGCCAGTATGTTGATGCGACGCGCAATGCCTTGTTCAACGGTATCAGGCGGCGAAAATAACGCCCACGCACCTGCATCACGCCAGTTATAAAGCGTGCGTTCAATAACGCCCAGTTCTTTGGCGATCTCTTGCAGGGTCCACCCTTTAATAAAGAGTGTCTTTGCGGTGTTTTTGAGTTCTGGTGAATGCTTGGCCATACGTCTCCATTATCGTTACACCTTATTTTAGGTGTTAGAAATGGAAAGATAACCCTTTCAAAATCCTCATATTTCCTAGTTTTAACATATAGGAATTACCCGAAAGCGAAAGCGTTGAATTGATGGTTTTTTACACCTAAACTTTGCCTAACTTTTAAATAAACACCCAAGAAAAGGTGAGCGATGGCGAGTAAACTAAAAACAGATTGGAAGCGTATTGGTCGTAGTGGACCAACAGTCGATGGTCGCATGATTGAAGCGGAAGCACTTCGCCAAGCTGCAAAAAATTACAGCAAAGAATTGTTCACTGCATTGATATGGCCTGAGCATGAGCGTTGGTTCAACATGGGAACAATTGAAGCATTACGCGCCCAGGACAATAGCGAAGGCGGCGTCGATTTATTTGCCATCATCGCGCCGAATGAATATTACGAACAAGCCAATAAAGCAGGCCAAAAGCTATTTACTAGCATGGAATTACTGCCTAACTTTCGTGACACCGGCGAAGTGTATTTAACAGGGTGTGCCGCGACGGATAACCCTGCATCAGCCGCCACCACTGAAATGCGCTTCACCGCTTCAAAAGAGACCACCTTATTGTTGGCTCAACACCAAGAATTAACTACGCAACATTTCACCGATGAATCCACTGATGAGCAAGCGCCTAGCTGGTTCACCAAATTTTTCACCAAACCAGCCGAGGCCGACATGGATAAACAAGCATTAGCAGCACTACAGCTTTCATTTGCAACATTACAAGCAGATTTCGCCGCATTTACTAAGGTTGAAAAACCAACTGAACAGACTAAAAAAGACGATGCACTTGAATACGCATCAAAAGAAGCCGTTGCCGAATTACTCGCTAAATTCACAGCACTAGAAGCCAAGTTAGCTGGTGATGATGAAGGTGAAGGTAATGCAGCGGATGTGAAGTTCACCGCACTGCAAACTGCGTTTGATGATTTGAATGCCAAGTTTACGGCAGCACTTCAAGAACAACCTAGCACACCTGCTGGCGATCACGTTGGTGATGCTGCCGACGCTTCAAATTTAATGTAAGGAAATAGACATGGCTTTATCAATAGCAGCAAAAGCACGACTACAAGAACACTTTAACCAAACGGCGAAAGCATTTGGTGTTGAAGCAAACATTATGGTGGTGGGCAATCATTACGCAGCCACGCCAACGGCTGCACAGACGATTTATCAAAAAATTATTGAAGATGGTAATGCGTTTTTAGCCAGCATTAATATTTTGCCGGTATCAGAAATGACCGGCCAAAAAATTGGCATGAGCTTATCTGGTCGTGTTGCTAGTCGTACTGATACCAGCAACCCTGCAAATGAGCGTACGCCTAAGCATTTATCGAACCTTGATACTACAGGTTATTCACTTGCGCCGACTGAATTTGACGTGGCATTAAGCTACGCCAAAATTGATTCATGGGCTAAGTTCCCTAACTTCGCTTCACTCTACATGGCATTGGTTCGCCTAGCGATTGGTAACGATATGTTGCAAATCGGCTGGACAGGCGCATCAGTAGCGACCGGCACGAATATTGGCACCAATCCTTTATTGCAGGATGTAAACAAAGGCTGGTTGCAGTTGATTCGTGAATTTAACGGCGGCTCACAATACCTTTTAGGTGCGACTGGCTCGGTCACATTAGGTAGTGCAACATTCAAAAACTTGGATGTATTAGCGAAAGCGGCTAAAGACATGCTGCCGGTTCACCTACGCAACCGTGATGATTTGGTGTTAATGGTCGGTAATGACGTGATGTCGTATCAAGAAGATGTTTATCTTGAATTAAACGGCAATACACCGACTGAAAAAGCGATGTTGTCAGGCCGTATTACCAAGGCGTATGCAGGCATGCCAACGATTACGCCAGCATTCTTCCCAGACAGCACGATCTTAGTTACACCGCTTAAAAATCTATCTATTTACTATCAAGATACATCGGTTCGTCGCTTGCAAAAAGACAAGCCTGAGCGCAATGAAGTGCAGGATTTCAACTCGGCTAACCATGGTTATGTGGTTGAAGATGAATTACTGACCGCGTTGATCGAAGGCATTGAATTCGCGTAACCGAATCGAATAGCTAACTTTATAACCCTGCCGATTTGGCGGGGTTATATGGATGACTATTTAGCGTAAAAATCATGGCGGATTAAGATGAATATTATTGAAAAAATCAAAGCAAAACAGATTGCAGAGGCTAAGGAACGTGGTGAAGAAAACCCGTACTTAACTGCACAAGCACCACAGGCATCAACCAGCCAACCAACACGGCAAGGTCTTGCACAAAAGATTAAAGCCAAACAACTGGCAGAAAATCCAGACATGTACCAATCAGAACCTATCGTAATTGGTTTTGATTTAGGTTCCGTCGATGATTACTCAGCAACGGCACTGATGACCGGTGACGGGAAAATGGTTGTTATGGGTAGAACTATTGGCAAGAGCAAAGCGATGTATGAACAACTGCAAGCAGGCATGGAAACCGATCTTGCCCGATTAAAAACATACGTCAACGTAGAAGATAAAGTCACGGCAAAACGTGAATTATTAGCCAATTATTTGCCCTATGTTGAACAGTACATGGCTTCTGATAGTGATACGCCAAATAGCATTGCGGTTCGTGTAATGATTTGGCTGATTGACACTGGCAATATCGAAAAAGGCTTGTTACTTGGCTTGTATTTGATGAAAACAGGTCATCAAGTTATGCCGGCTGGCTTTGCATCAACTATGCAGACATTTTTATGTGATTACATCTATGACTGGGCAAAAGTTCAGTTAGATGGCAAACACACAGCCAGTCCTTACTTAGACATGTTGATCACTGCTTTGTTGAAGGATGAATGGGAATTGAACGGCATTGTATCTAGCAAAATGTTTGCAATGGCTGCCAAGCATTACAACCTTAATGGTGAAGTACGTTTATGTGCTCAATTTTGCGAATTAGCAGAACTGCACCACCCAGATGGCGAAAAAGGTGCTGGTGTTAAAGGTTTAAAAGCAAAAACACTCAAAGAAATTGAACAGTTACCACCACCAGAAACGGGTGTAGAAAAATACATTCGCGAAAACAAATAACGATTAAACGGCTCCGCCTGCTGGGGCTTGGCAAACACAACTTAAATCGACTTGATTGCTTGTATTTACGTTGCGCTTTGTCCCAGCACCTTATTTTAACTTGGAATGATTATGTCGCTAACTGGAAAACCATCACTGACCACCGAACTACCTATTAGTAATGATGGGTTTTGGCTCGATGCGTCAATGGCTGATTTGATGAGCAAATACCGCATTCCAAGCGAATACGCCGACGACACGATCAAATGGGGATTATCCTTGTCAGTCGTTCGCGTCAATGAACAATTAGAGCGTGTTAAACAAGCGATTTTATTATTACCTTTCGCTACGTTTGAAGACTATTTAGCCAGCAATTCAATGCCCGTTGTAGGCAGTGAATTACTGCAAGTGCATTACGAACACGCGATTTATAGCCGTGCTAAAGCGTTTTTATTACAGCAATTCTCGACGATGAACCGTCGTAAAGACGCTGAAAACCAAGCCAAAGAATCAGAAGAAACGGAACAGTATTGGCTCGATGAAAGCGCCAAGTCTGTTGCCTTTTTATTACGTCAATTCTTTCCTGACGAAAGCTTTATCAGCAAAGCCAACGTGCATGTGGCGTTAATCTAATGTTGAAGCTTCAAGCCATTACCGCCTTCATTCTAAGCCTTGATCTTGTTGCGGCTGAGAATGTTGAAACGTGGGTAGAAAAACCAAAAATCGTACCGCGAGGCAAGTCGATGGGTAATGGCGCTATGGTCCTCTATACCCAAACCTATGATGCCGTGATTTTTATTGAGCGTTATCCGCATAAACGCCATCCCGCCGAACTGATATTTGGGCATGTCTGTGCGTGGTTAATGGATAACGATACAGATCGAAAAGAAAATGCGGCACCGGATACGGATGTTGATATCAAAGATGATGAAACTGCTGATATCGAAATCACTATTTCGTTTGAAGAGGACGTGCATGTTGTGCTTGATCCTGATGGAACGATTGTCTTAGGTGGCGTTAGTTATCGTTTAGCCGATGCTGAGATTGACTACGCCGAACAAGGCGAGATCACGACATGAACATAACGACGAACATTGAAGGTTTGTTGCCGTTAAAACAGCAAATGCAATTACTAGCGATGCCTAAACCGTTACGCCGCCGTTTATTGAATAAAACAGCGAAATTTGTCATTCGTGACAGTCGGAAACGGGTACGTAACCAAGTCGATTTAAAAGGCATGCCGTTTGCCGAACGCGCGAGAAAACGCAAAGGCAACCGCAAAATGATGGCGAATTTAGCCAAACAATTACGGGTAACGGGCTTGAGTAGTACCGATGCCACTATTGGCTTTTACCGTCCATCATCTGGCCGTATTGCAGCGAAGCAACAATATGGTGCGATTGAGCATATTACCGCCGCCAAATTACAGGCTAACGATAAAGGTGGTCAAGATAAACCCGCAACACGGCGGCAAGCGATTGCTCTGCGTGATGCAGGTTTCAAGATCAAAGGCGGTAACGGTAAACGATTGAAGTCACCGTCGCTTAAGTGGGTGCAACAAAACATGAAAGTAGGTCAAGCCGGTGCAGCATTGCGTTGGTTACGTGACAAAGCGAATGAAACAGTTAAAACAAGCTGGACGACCGTGCTTCCTGCGCGTTCGTTCTTGGGTGCCAATGCGTCAGAAGTCACGCAATACACTGGCGATATTATGAAACAAATGACAAAGGAGATCGCTCATGGCGCTCGGTGAAATTACGGTTAATGCATTAAATCTTAAACAAGGCCCGTTCCCAACGGTTGAGAATCATTTTCTCTTTATTGGCGAAGGTGCCACCAATCAAGACACTATTTTGTTTTTAAATACCGATAGTGACCTAGATGTTGAATTAGGATCGGTTGATTCTGAAATTAAACGGCAAGTGGTGGCGGCAAAACTGAACGCTGGGCAAAGCTGGGCGGCAGTCGTGATTCCACTTGCCGATGGTTCGCTGTGGGATGCTGCCGTTGATTTAGCGATGAATGAGAATGTTCGCGTTGAAACGATTGTGATTTGTACGCCTGTTACCGCGCAAGCGGATTTAACAGCCATGCAAGCCAAAGCACTGGATTTGATTGCGACTTACGGTCGACGGGTATCGTTTATTGCTACCGCTATCGCGATTGATGCAACACCGGTTACCGGTCAATCATGGTCGGCTTATATCACGGCGATTAACGACTTAACCGATACCTTAGCCGCTGACCGCGTAACGATTGTGCCGTACATTTATAACGATTGGGCGGGTATTTATGCCGGTCGATTATGTAACGACCAAACCAGTGTGGCAGATACGCCAATGCGTGTGGCTACGGGTACGATTGTTGGCCAAGACCAAAGCACATTACCGGTCGATAAAGACGGCATTAAGTATTCAAACGCCCATGCCAAAGCATTGAATGATCAACGCTTCACCGTACCGGCTTTTTACGCGGATTATGAAGGCGTTTATTGCTCAGATGGTCAGGTTTTAGATGTCGTGGGTGGTGATTACACGGTGATTGAAAACCTACGTGTCGTGGATAAAGCGGCGCGGATGGTGCGTATTGTGTTGATTGGTTTATTGGGTGATCGTCGGTTTAACTCAACACCGGCTGGTGAAGCCTGGGCGATTAGTAAGTTAATGCGCCCATTGCGTGAAATGAGCCGGTCGACGGAGTTTCAAGGCATTCCATTCCCTGCCGAACTGCAATCACCCAAAGACGGCGATATTGCTATTGCGTGGATCACGCGCACACAGGTCGAGATATTTATGATCGCTCGCCCATTCTCAATTCCGAAAGATATTACAGCCAACATCGTGCTGGATCTTTCTGCCCCCACTGCTTAGGAGTTAAATCATGGGACAACATATTTCAGGACAAGACTTTGATGTGATGGTGGGTGATTTACTCGTTCACGTTGAGGCAATGAGCGCATCGATTACCGACAACCGCAAGGCGGTGATGTCGGGCGGTGTGCCTAACGGCTATGTGAGCGGCGATGTAAGTTGTAGCGGCGAATTAGAGCTAGACAGTAAGAATTTTAGTTTGATTATGGAAGCGGCTAAATCGGCGGGTAGTTTCCGTGATTTAGAACCGTTTGATATTACTGCCATTGCTAAAACAACCGGTAGTGAGCAAAAACAAGAACTGTACGGCTGTTTATTAACGATTAGTGACTTGCTGAATATTGACCCTAAAGGCGGTGAAAAGACCAAGCACAAACTGCCCTTTGAAGTGACTAGCCCAGATTTTGTACGCATCAACGGCGTGCCATATTTGAGCGAAAACGACATTCGGAACTTGTAGGCGTTTTAGCCTGGCTAAATCAATAGGTGATGCTCATGCAGATCGCAACTAAAACACTGCTGGACACGATGAAACGGTTGGATTATCCGACGTTTAAAGGTGACTGGAATTTAAATCTAATTGGTGTTCGCAGTAATAACCGTGACGCAAATCAATTTAACGACGTGTTGTGTGTGCTGTTTCAAGTCGATGGCAAGCAGCATTGTTACCAATTTGATATGACGGCGGATCCGGGCGTGTATTACCGTGAAAACCCAATCAATGTGGATGGTACGTCGCAACTTGTACCAGGGCATTATCCCGCATGCTGGCAAATTGGCGCACACCGTGGACAGTATAAAGCCTTGGTGCAACGCGGCTTAATGAACGTCTATCGCGACAACGATCTTAATGATCAGTTAGACGATATTGATGTGGTGCAGTCGGGTTATTTCGGCATTAATTTGCACCGTGCTAACCCTGACCGCTTAAGTATTCAGGTGGATAAATGGTCGGCGGGTTGTCAAGTGATTGCCGATCCCGTTGATTTTGAGTTACTGATGGCCTTGGTTAAAAAATCGGCGCAAAAGTATGGTGATAAATTGAGTTATACCTTGCTTACCGAGGACCAGCTGTCGTGATGATGGTGTATGTGGCCGTTGCGGTTGGCGTACTGTCATTTGGTGGCGGCTATCACGTGCGTGACCTCATGGCAGAGGCAGACCAAGCCCAAGCGGTGTCGTTTGCACTGGCAAAAGCGGCGGCTGAAGACGAAATTTCACGAGTGGAAGAAATTGAGCTAATCAAGTCGCAACAAAAAACCAAGATTATTTATAAAACCATTACAAAGGAAGTGCCTAAATATGTATCAGTCATCCAAAAAAGTGATAGCGAGTGCAATTTGTCTCACGGCACTGTCAGCGTGTTCAACCGTGCAGCCCTTGAACAGTTGCCCGACACCGCCGGAAGCGATGATGCAAGCAATACCGAACCTTCCACCGTTAAAGAATCCGACTTAATTGATTACGGTTTAGAAGTCATAAACCAATACAACGAAGTTAAAAACCAATGTAATGCGCTGATTAACTGGCATAAAAATGTACCGCAAAACAACCAAAAAAAGGATTAAGCCAATGCTAGAAAAGGACCCGACGACTTACTCGCTGCTTACCTACGTTTGGGTGTTTATTGTGGCGGCATGGGGAGGTTTTGTGAATTACAACAGAAAGCGAAGAGAGGGTGTGATTCCCTGCTTTTCAATTACTGAGTTTGTCGGCGAACTGATGACCTCAGCCTTTGCGGGTTTGATTACCTTTTTTTTATGCGAAGCGGCAAAGCTTGACCCAATGCTATCAGCCGCTTTGATTGCAATATCAGGCCACATGGGTTCACGTGCCATTTTTATGGCTGAGAAATATTTACAAAAACGATTTGATAATTAATTTTATAAAAAGGAATAAGACGATGGCGGAAATAACAGTAGAAGTGGGCGAACAAGAGTTAGTGTTTGACGTGGCAATGGACGATTACAACCGGTTCATTAATGAAACATTACCGAATGACAAGGTGAACCCTGCGTTCAACTTGCTTAGCCGTACAGTTAAAGAAGAAAGCAAAGAAGCCTTTAAAAAAATTGTGCTCGTTGATGGCAAGCCTAACGGCATGATCGTGATGCAAATTGCCGGTGTTGTCGTCAGTGATATGGGTGGTGATGTGCAAATCAGCATAAAAAAGCCGAAAAGCTCGCCGAAAGCATAAAAGAAAATGGCGCTCACCAAATGAAGTGTTTGGTGGGCCATTGGTTACCTGGTCAATCCATGACTGAGAACAGCATGGCAGAAGCACTCTATTTAGAACAGCGTTATTGGGAAAACATGAGTAACGCCATAGCCAACGGGATTAATAAGGTCTTATAAATGTCAGCCGCCGCCTTACAAAAATTAGATTTCATTGTCAGTTTGATCGATAAAGTCTCTGGCCCAGCGGGCAAGATGATGAAAACGATGGATTCGGTGACCACGTCGGTGCAATCCGGCTTCACCAAGATTGGTTTTGGTGCGGCTGGATTGGTGGGCGTTGGTTATGCTGTTGATCGGTTGATTAGTAAAGCTGTTCAATTTGAAAGTGTCATGGCTGACGTGAATAAGACTGTCGATTTTGCTACGCCAGATGGTTTGACTAAGTTTGGTAATGATCTTTTAGAAATGACAAAAACCTTGCCGTTGACGGCTGAAGGTTTAGGTCAAATAGCCGCCGCAGGTGGTCGTTTGGGTTTAAAAGCTATTGAGCTCCCTGACTTTGTAAATGTAACTGCAAAAATGGCCACTGCATTTGACATGCAAGCAGAGATGGCGGGGGATTATGCGGCTAATTTGTCGAATATTTACCATATCCCTATCGATCAAATGAGCTTGTTAGGTGATGCAGTCAACCACCTTTCAGATAATACAGCGGCTAAAGCAGGCGATATTATTGATGTATTGCAACGTGTCGGTGGTACTGGTCAGCAATTTGGATTAGCCATCACGCAAATAGCCGCTATGTCTGCTCAAATGTTGGCGTTGGGTATTCCTGCAGAGCAATCTGCTACCAGCATGAATGCGATGTTCATTAAATTGCAGAACTTAGAGATGGCGGGGCCTAAGGTTCAAAGCGCGTTGGCGAGCATGGGCTTAAGTGCTAAGTCATTTGCTGATGATATGGTGAAAGACCCACAAGCGGCTATTAATGGCTTTTTAACGAAAATAAATGGTTTGGATAGTCGAAATGCATCGATGGCGTTATCCACTATCTTTGGCTTAGAGCATGCGCCGAAAATATCGTTGCTGGCCGGTTCGTTTGATCGGTATGGCAAAACGCTGGACTTAGTGGCCGATAAACAAAACTATGTTGGCAGTATGCAGACTGAGTTTGAAGTTCGGTCCAATACAACAGCAAACAAACTGATCTTGCTAGGTAGTGCATGGGACAGGTTAATGATCGGTTTCGGCAGTATTGTTTTACCTGCTGTCATAAATGGCATAGGAATCCTGACAAGCGTTTTAGACCCTGTTTCATCCAAAATGGCGAAATGGTCACAAATGTTCCCGAACTTATCTCGGTGGGTTGGATATTTGGCTGGATTTATTGTTGGAGTAATTGCTGCTCTATCTGTTTTATCTATTGTTGTCGGTATGAAGTTAGTATTGATGGCTGGGTGGACGTTGGGTTTAGCTGGCGTTACGTCTGCTTATGGTTTTTTGAAAAAATCAATAATAACAACGATTCCAGCAATTCTTAAATTTACCGCCGCTTTACTAGCCAACCCTATAACGTGGATCGTGGTGGGCATTGCGGCTTTAATTGCCGTAGTGGTTGCCGCGATTGTTTATTGGGACCAGTGGACCGCTTCGGTGGTGTCGTTTGCGTCGAGTTTTTTAGAGATGATCGGCGTATTTGGTCTGGTCGATGGCGTGCTAGCCACGTGGGATAAATTGCCCCAATGGTGGGCGAGCTTTAAAAACTGGTTGGGTACGCTCGATCCGTTCTCATTTGTCGGCGATAGCTTGGATTGGTTGATGGATAAAATCAATTTAATCCCTGGTATTAATATCGGCAGTGTGCCAGATGCACCCAAACCGGTTGCCCCACCGGCAAGCATGCAATCGCAACGTGGTGGTGTGCGGGGTGGTGGTTTGGTCAACCAAATCAGTCATGCCAGTTCAAACAATAGCCGCAGCATTGGCGAGGTGAATATCAACAACTATGGCCAACCAATGAATGGGCAGACTTTTGCCGATGAATTGGCGTTTGCAGGGGGTTAATGATGGCCGATTACGTTGATATTTTAATTACCGATGATGATTTAACGCTCGATGTTGGCGGTGAACCCCAGCTTATTTATGATGCGGATTGCATTACCCAAGACATTAAACATTTGATTCGGGATAGCGGGTTAATGGTTGAGATTATTGGGCAACGTAATGATGTGGCCATTCGCGCTAATTTGCAGACCTTGATCTTAATGATTGAAGACGATGTGCGGTTAGTACCTGGTACGGTTTCGATAACGCGAACCGATACCGAGACTTTTTATGTTACGGCCACCACATATAAATATGGTGTGGTTAATTTACAGGTGAATAGCTAATGCTTGATGTTGAATTTAATAAGATTTTAAGTGACGCAGGCATACCGACGACGCAAGCCGAGTTGGACGCACAATGGAAAGCCGACGTAGTTGCAAGTGGCAGCACGATTAATAATGACAACGCTTATTCGCCGTTTTGGCGGGCGATTACGGCATTAATCACTAAGCCCGCTTTGTGGTTGATTCAATTTATGATCAGCACGGCATTGCCTAATTCATTTGTAAAATATGCCACTGGCACGTTTTTAGAATTGCTGGCTGACGGGGTGAATTTAAGCCGTAAATCGGCTATTTCAGCCACCGGCATGATCACCTTTACCCGTGGTAATGTCGGTACGGCGGTGACGATTCCCATTAATACCATCATCCAAACTGCAACTTTAAACGGCAAGATTTACCAATTAAAAACCACGAGTGAGGCGGCGTTTCAGGCGGGATTAACTACGCTTGATGTGCCAGTAACAGCGGTTGAAGTGGGTGCGGCGTTTAACTTGGCAACAGGCTATTACGCGGTATTACCCGTACCGATTGCCAATATTACCGCCGTGACCAATGGCGAGAACTGGCTCACGGTGCCAGGTGCCAATCAAGAAACCGATGATGCGTTACGGGCGAGAGTGCGTAATCAGTTTGGCACCGCCTCTGATTTTCATACTGATAGCGTATATCGGTCACTTATTGCCGAGTTCCCCGGTGTCGCCGTGGATGCGATTTGGTTTGTGCATGATGCCCCGCGTGGACCAGGCACGGCGGATGCGTATGTATTGTTTGATTTTGCCGCGCCGGTGGTCACGTATTTAGCCGATATTAATGGCTTTATTACTGATGATGGCCATCATGGCCACGGCGATGATTTGCAAGTGCTACAAATGCCCGAACAAACGCAAACATTGGCGGTCACGGTATGGCATGAGGACTTTTTATCCGCCGCTGAAATAAGCCAGTTACAAAGCGATGTCGATACCTTTATTAAGGCGGCGTTTCGTGAGAATACGAGTTATTCACCGACGCTAACCTATCCTTATGCGCGTTTTAGCTTTTCTAGATTGGCCCAAGAAATTCACCGCGAATTTAGTAGCGTTCACAGTGTTGATTTTAGCCTTGCCGATATTGTGTCGGCGTTATGGATACCGCGATTGACTTCATTAACCATCACGATGGAGGTGACAGAGTGAGTATTGAAGATGAGCAAGCAGAAACAATAAGTCTTTTACTAGTAGCTATTAAAAAATGCTCTGGTGTGATGCGAGTTATTGCTTCGGAAGAAAATCTTATGGACGATCAAAAAAGACATCTTAACGCAATGGCTGAAGGCTTTGATCTGATTATTGAAGCGATGACGAAATGATCGAGATTAAATTACCATTTTGGCTCAGTGCTGAACAAACAACGGCTTTAATCACCGCCGCTAAAACATGGTGGCAACGTGCAGAAGATTGGGTGCGTTGGCCATTAGGTCAGCTTGACCCGTTGACTGCCACCATCGGCATGGTGAATTTATTGGCATGGCAACGTGATATTGAACGCTTTGATACCGAACCCGAAGACTTATATCGCAAGCGAGTTAAATACGCGCTGATTAATGCCGAAGATGCCGCTTCAAAGGCGGGATTTATTCGTATTTTTGAACGCTTAGGTATCGGTTATTTAGAGATTGAAGAACGCGTCGACCCGGTCGATTGGGATGTGATTTTGTTGCACATCTCTGATTCACAAATAGGCCAAAACCAAGAGTTGATCGGGCGAATTATTTACAAATACGGACGTACTTGCCGGCGGTATCAATTAACCATTATTACGCCGATCACGATTAATACGCACGTATTGTCGAACGGTGTTTCTTATTCTTACGATGTAGCGAGCTTATAACATGGCATTTATAACCATTGATGGCGAAAACAAGATCGCCCTGCAGCAAGGCAATAGCCTGCTGTTAAATATTACCCACTTTGTGTTGGCGAACATTGCCGGCTTGGGTGCTGAACCTGTTGATCGCATTGAATCCATGCCCGACATTGGGGATATTGTTGACACGCGGGTGGTGACAAAATCAGGCTACGTGAACACTAATCAAGTGGTGTATTCACTAACACTAGACAGCACGATCGGCGATTATGACTTTAATTGGATCGGCCTAAAAGATGAGGACGACGTGTTAATTGCCGTTATCTATCTTGAGGATCCAATCTCTAAAATAGCCAGCAGTGGTGGCACCGAAGGTAATAACTTGGTGCGTAACTTCTTATTGAAATGTTCAGGCATTCAAGCCACTACGGCTATCAGTGCTTCGGCTGAAACGTGGCAAATTGATTTCACTACACGCTTATTGCAAATAGATGAACGCGAGCGATTGAGCAACCTTGATATTTATGGCCACGAGGCTTTTTTTAGTGGTGGTTTTGATGTCACTCTGAACGCGGGTACGGTGTTTGATGTGTCTGCCGGTGTGGCCTATGTCGGCGGGGTACGCTGTGAGTTCACGACCACTCAAGCCCTTGATGTCGGTGCCTTACCTAATTCGATTTGGATCGATGCCAGTTTGCAAGGTTATTTAACCGGTAAAGATGCCATCGTGACCTTGGTGGCGAGTAATTCAGTGTTGACCGATTACACCGATGGCAATGGTGTTGATCATTATGTGGCGAAAATTTGTGATATCACCGGCGGTAGTTTGGTGACGGATGCCAAGGTAGTGACTAATTTAGTTGATGATCATGAAGGGAAAGCCGATCCGCACCCGCAATATTTAACCGAGCCGGAAGGTGACATTCGCTATAAACCTATTAATGCTATCGATGTGCCGGTCGGATCATTGATGATAATGGACGGCAATGTGGTGCCAGCAGGGTATTTAAAACGAAACGGTGCGGCATTATCTCGTACTGCTTATCCTGCGTTATGGGCTTATGCCCAGTCGGTATCAAACTTTATTGCTCAAGCCACAAAAGACGGTGCGTATGAAGTTTATGCAGGCTATTACGGCTCCGGCAATGGCACAACCACGTTTACATTGCCCGATGCGCGGGGTGAGTTTATAAGAGCTTGGGATGATGGACGTGGTGTTGATGCGGGTCGTGGCGTAGGCTCTCATCAAAAACACGCTATTGAAAATATAACGGGTTCCTTTGTAGGCCGTGGCGCGACGTCTGCACTTGGCGTGTTTACTGATGAACTTCAAGCATCAGTAGCGTACACAGGAAATGGAGCGGGTCATGTCGGTAAGATTACTTTTGATGCGTCTAACACTGTGAATACGGCAACTGAAACACGTCCGAGAAGTATTGCTTATCTTTTCTGCGTGAAATACTAGGAGTTCATCATGCAATACAATCTTATTTATCATTTTCACCCCGTTTCAAAAATTTATACGGGCAGTTCATCAGTTGAACTTGATCCTATTGAATCAAAACCATTATTGCCAGCTAATGCAACATTAACAGCACCGATGGTTGTGGCGGCTAATCAAGTCGCTGTTTTTAATGACACGGCGTGGTCTGTAGTGGCAGACCATCGTGGATATTCTGGCTTTGATGCCAGTGGCGATGTAAAAACAATTAATGAAATTGGTATCGAACCTGACCCATCGTGGACCGAGCAGCCGCCGTTTGTTTTTGATGATGCTATAGCAATAAAGCGAAACCAAATAATTTTAGAGCGTGATGTTGCACTGTTTTCACAAAAATCAACGGTCGAAGCATCTGGTTCAATATGGCAATCAAACCCTGGTTCAATGGCTGAATTAAATGATGCCTTAACATTATCGATGGGCTTAGGTGAAACGCCAGCCGGTATCGAATGGCGCGATGAAGATAATGTTAATCATCCCGCTACCTTGGCGTTGTTATTGTCGATAGCGGCGGCTCGTGCTGTGCAAAAAAATGCTATTTGGCAACAATCATGGGCATTAAAAGCCCAGTTGGATGCATTGGATAGTGCCACTGCTACCCAAGCCGATATTGATGCGATTGAGGTGGTTTACTGATGAATATTATTTTAAATCGTTTGCGCGGTGAAAAGGCGTGGGTGGCTATTGTCGTCGCTTGTATTTGGGCTGGATTGACGGTTGCTATTACAGGCAATCTTTATATTGCAATTGCTGTCGGCATTGGTTATGGGCTAGGTGAAGCACCAGGGTGGGGTGAATGGATTGGCGGTTTAATTCGTCAAGATGGCATGTTTGATCCCAATGATATTGAGGGTGAAAAGTACGGCATTTATCAGCTGGCATCATTAATTGCGGATCGCGGTACGGTGTTGTATGACATTATCGCGTTGATGTTACGCGGCCTATTATGGTGGGTGCCTGCTTTATTGCCATTTGCTTGGTTAGTCGATGGCATGACGGTGTTTTTTGCTATTCTATTTTTAGCTGTTTCATTCCCAATGAGCGTATTAATCGGGCGTGAATGTCGTTTTACATTTCCACTCGTCACAACGCCGTGGAAACGTGCTGAAGTCATATATGGTGGTGCACAAGATTTGGTGTTGATTGGCCTGTTATTGAGTGTGGCGTTTTAAATGTCGTGGTCACCTTTGGTCCTTAATAATCCTACTTCTGATGCTTCATCATTAGGCCAAAATATTGCCATGTTTACGGTATCGCCGTGGACATCGGGTGTTAAAGAGGGGTCGGGTAATCATACTTGGCTGAGTTTCCCTAATGCCGTGAATGCGGTAATTGATAAGGTCGATACCACGCAAGCCGTGTTTATCATGGCGATTACTGCGGCGAGTTTGACTGATTTGGCGTTGCAGGCGGGTGTGTTGGCGGCGGCGTTCCCAATTAAGCAGTTAAGCCAATGGCAACGCCATTCCGAAAAATTAGCCGTTTTAGAGGTGGATAAATTTAATTTGGTGGATGCAGTTTTAGGTGGTAATGCTATTTCATTGAACGCGGTTAAAACAGTCAAAACCCAGATGGCGAAGGCGATAAGCCAAGCGGCATTAAGTGAAGCCAGTGCGTTATCGAGTGCGGATCCATTCGCTAACTTAACGAGTTTTCAGGCTGATAAAACAGCCCATGATGCGGGTGTTAGTTTGCCATTACCCACGTTATCAGGGGGTGCTGGTTATCGGTTTTATGCTGAAAGCGATATTAAAAATGCGTTGAAGATTAATCAACTGGATGATCGTTATATTTTAACCGCGATGATCGTGTTTTCTGGTTCGCCAGCTGATTTGGCGTATTTAGTGGAGATGATGCCTTATGTTGCACCTTAATCGAACGAAGATTAAAGGCAGTGATCTAAAAATATCAGCTACCTTGCCGTTGGCGGGTGAAGATTTAAGCGGTCAATCGAGTTATGCCACCCAAGCTGAAACCGGCGATAAACCCCAGCAACTCAGTGTGCGGATGTTGATTACCTTTAAAAATTCGGCTGATTTGACTGAATTAGTCACCTTGGCGAAAGCTAAAAATAGCAGTGGCGAACGGCTGACTTATGATGTGTTGAATGACACGGCGCAGGCGATGGCGATTCGGCAAGTGCGTTTTCAAGGTGATTTGACGGTGAGTGAAGATGAAACCACACGATCATGGAGTGTGGGTTTTAAGTTGATCGAGGTTAAATCGGTGGCCGAAGTCAAAGAAGCACGTCAGCAAACCCAAGCCGTGACCGACCAAGCACCGACCGGCGAAACAGTTACGCCGGTTGATACGGTGACACCTAAAGCGGAAGAATTATCATCATTTGAAAGTGTGTTGTCGTGGATGGAAACGCAAGTAACACCGAGTGAGACGGCTTAGATGTTACTCAATCGCGTTTTAACGATTAACAATATTAAGCGTCAGCTGGTTGATGAACGGATTAAGCTCGATCTGCATTCAACTGGCCGCGCCCTATTTACCGTGGTGGCAGATGATAAACCGATTGCAGTTAATCAATTAGTGACCTTTGATCTGGGCTACAGCACCCAAGCCAACTTACAACGCTGGTTTATTGGTTTTACTGAAAAAGTGGTGCCAATGGGTGACCGGCGGGTGAAAGTGTTTTGTCGTGAATTATCGGCGGCATTAGCCAACCCTTTACCGCTTAATTTGCGACATGTTTCATTGCGTGAAGTAGTAGCTGAAATACATAAGATCACCGGCTTAAACTTTGCCACGCCTGATGCGGCTTATTCCACCCGTAAAGTGGCCAACTTTTTTAATGTGGGCAGTGGTTATCAGGCAATGACGGCGATTGGTCGTTTGTTTGCTATTCCTGATTATATTTGGCAACAGCAAAGCGGGGTGGTCTATGTCGGTTCGTGGGCTGATTCGCGTTGGGCTGGCATTAATAATATGGCCTTGCCGGCTAATTTGTTTGATGGCCAATCAGCACAAAACAGTGCCAAGGTGGCGGCAATACCGCAATTACGACCAGGCTTAAGAATTAATGGTAAACGGCTAACCTCGGTGGAGTTTGAAAAAAATCATATGGTGATCGCATGGACATAAGTGCAACAGTCAAAAGCTTGGTATTAAAGCTGTTTCCTGAATTATCCGCTGGCTATCATTTGCCACGCTTTGCCGAGGTGGTGGCGGTGCGTGAAACGCCTGATCACGGTGATGTGTGCGACGAGTTTCGCCCACGTTATGCGGTGGATGTGCAAATATTGGATGAGCACGGTGAGTTTGATCCAAGCTTCCCGTTATTGAATGATGTGATTTTAGCTGTGCCGGTGGCAGGGCATGAAATGGGCTTTTTTGCGTATCCTGAAAACGGAACATGGGTGGAGATTGCGTTTGCTTATGGTTCACCGAATCGGCCGTTTATTCGGTCGGTATTACCGCATCGCTTAACCTTGCCCCAAGTCGAACGCGGCGAACAACGCTGGCAGCATAATCCCGAATCATTTATGCGAATGGATAACGACGGCAACCATGAACATATTACCGATTTAGATCTGCATCAAAAAAGTTTAACCAGGCTAATCGAAGCGATGGATGTGGTTGAAGACTTTCACCGGTCCGTTAAAAACACCAAGACTAATGACACCGAGATTATTGGGGCGATAAAACGTATTAATGCCTTTGGCGCGGTGGTCGTGCAAGCCGGTGGTGTGTTGGATTTATCTTCTGTTGATCATCTTCGACTTACTACCAAAGCGAATGCCATTATTCGGGCAATGGGTGATTTATCAGTGACTATCGATGGCGCATCGACCACCAATGTTGTTGGTGATATATACACAACTACACCCAGTAAGCAATTATTGAAAGCGCCTAAAACGTGGGTAGGATCGAGCAGTGAAAATGCCTTGCGGCTCATGAGTGAAACAGCACAGTTGGTGGTTGATTTAGCCGATATATTAGCTACGCATACCCACCCAAGTACTGGCACGATTAGCCAAGGTGGGGCGGTGACGGCGATTAGTGGGCAGGTTGGATCACTTAAGTTACGGATTGATGGGATTGCGGAATGATTGAACGGTTAATTTTTTCATTGGGTATTTCCTTATATAATTTATGAATAAGTATAACGGCATGCTTAGGGATAATTACTCGTTGAACTTGCTGGATATTTTATATCGCTTGTTATCGTAATTATCTTGAACTTTCTCAAATTTACGCTCTTCTTTGTTAAGAAATGATTCTGACGCTTTTAGTTTTTTCTTTAATTCTGCAAGTAATGCCTTTTGCTCTTTTATCTGCAATTTAATGTCTTTATCGTTTTTATTTTCTGCTAAATCTTCAGATAAATTAATTATTTCTGTTTCAACTTCATCTAGATCATCTTCAGCATCATCGTATGTCTTTTGAGCGGCTAGTAATGGCTGTTTAGCTAAACGTTTTTCAGCTTCCCATACATCGTCATAAGCTCTAACACTACCTGATTTAAAGACTACTATGGTTATTTCTTCATTGCATATTGAGCATCTTTTACGCTTTATAACGCTGGCTTCAGCACGAAATTGATAGTTATATATTGAGTCATGTATGTGGACGAATTTTATGGTTTCTTCATAATATCCACATATTGGACATTCAAATTTTTTGTTTTCTTTTGTTTTTAATGGCAAATCGACTGATTGTGTTTTATTGCTAAGTTCTGCACTGACTAAGCCACCTTGTTTTTTTGCTAACTTGTTTGCACGTTTGAATGAGAAAATAACAAACGCAATAAGTGCGACCACTAGCCAAAATGCTGTTCCTGCGCTCATGTTCATTCATCCTTGATTTAAGTGCTTTTGATTATGCCATAAATGTTTTCATTGTCACCATTTGAAAACATTTCATTGACAATTAAAAAACGCGGGGCTAATCTGTAGTTGTGTTGGCAAAATCCAACATCAGGGTTCGAAAGCTCTGGATTTCTAGGTCGTACAACCGGCCGCATCATGCGGTTTTTTTGTGCCATAATATTATGGTGGTTGTGCGTGGGGAGGCTTCGGCCTGCCGGCCCTAGATCCGGTCTTTCGACCCTGCGTACAATCATCACCCATATTCGAAAGTATGAGTGATGGTTTAACTTTATCTAGGAGTTCAACCATGAACAGTAAAATCGATCACTCAAATTTCACCGATAACGCCTTACGTAAGTTAGGGCTTCTTCCTGCTTTACCTCCCAAACTAATCGGCATTGGCTATATTGTGGCCGTGAGTTCGGTTAATGATGAAAAGCCGCTGTATGTGTGCTTTGAAAATGGCGTTATCTTTGCGTTGGGAGGCTTGACGACGATGCAAAAGAACCAAATCCCCCATTTATTGCCTGAGTTGATTGGGATGAAGGTGTTTTTTCTTTATAACACGGTGGATGAGTTGGGGCAGGTGACGGATGGCGTTTTTCAAACATTACTCATTGAAACGGATAAAAGCCCTCGGGCGACAGCACTTAAAGATAAACTAGAAACAATGGATAGCGGGGTGGAACATGCCTAAGATTGATCCAAGTTTTATCGGTGAGAATGCGAAAGCTGAATTAAGACGACAAATGTGGATGATGTCGGTGGGTATTGATGCGTTGGAAGGATTATATCATTTGTTGCCTGGTTCGGATGAAGAACAACAGGTAACAAGCGAACAGCTATCTAGCATCTTAAAATGCATTGAGTTTAGTTTGTTAAGTACGCAACGTAAGATTGTGAAAATAATAAACGACTAAACGCTAGCCAGCATTAATGGGCCAATAACGCTGCAGTAATCAAACCACCAAGGGTTAATGAAAATTAGAAGCCTGCGACCGAATAAGTCGCGGGCTTTTTTGTGCCTGAAACATCAAGAATGAATGACTTTAATTAGTGGTGCGTTATTGTTCCGGCTTTATTCAGTCCATCTACCAACTTATACCAATTTTGAATGGACGTGGAGACCATAATTTTTAAAGGAATAATTATGCATAAAAACAATCAGCAGTTAGACATGTTAATACAAGCACTTAAGGGTGCAGCAATAGGTATTGCCGCCGCGATTGATGATGAAACAATAACATCACAGCAAGCATACTCATTATTGTTATCGCTGATAAACCAACTTGAAACGTCATTGATTGACCCAGATAAATGTCGCAACTTGTTGGTTGAGACCAGGAGCTAGAAAAATGCTGTAAGAATATGCAGCATGAAGGTCGGTTAACCCCGGCCTTTTTTTTGTCGCAATCCCCCCGCCCAAAATTCACTCCTCCTCGCCTGCGCTGTTTTTGCACTTTTTTTGTGCATTGAAATAACTATTGAATTGTTAGATCTATATTTATCTATTGTTTTACAGCAGCTTAAATAGTTATTAATTAGACTTAATTTAATTCAATTAACGAAAAAATAAGAATTATTTGGAATCATTAATGCCGCCAATTAACCGCCAAATAAAATATTATAAATTGTAATGTATTGTATATGCTCATTTTTTTGCTGTTAAAAACAGGTTCGAGTCCTGTCGGGCGTACCATTTTCTATTTATCAACTCAAAGTTTGTGCTGAAAGAAAAATTCCTAATGAGAGATTTAAACCATTTCTCATCATTTTACCCATCTTAAAAATTGCCTTCCATATAATATTGATTGAGCGCTGCCTGCTGCTTAAATTAATGTAAGATTAATTAACAAAGGTGTTTATAGAAACCTTCATTAGTTATGATTTATAAAACTGGTAAGACGCGGTATAGTCTGTCGGAAATAACAAACAGGGAAATAAACCGTAATTATGTTGAAGGATGTGATTGATAGTTTATTGGCTAGTCCAAGGAGTGTAAAAAGAACAATCACGGTTGCTGTGGATTTTGTAGCGATCGTTTTTTCATTGTGGCTTGCTTTCTCCTTACGCTTTAGTGAAATTTACATACCTCCTCAGCCACAGTGGTGGATCTTTTTAGCTGCGCCAGCGATAGCAATTCCCATCTTTATTAAATTTGGATTGTATCGAGCGATTATTCGCTACCTTGGTATGCAGGCAATCTGGTCGGTTGTTCAAGCGACCTTACTGTATACCGTCGTGTTTGCGGTCATTGTACTGCTGTCTAATGTTCAAGGTGTGCCACGAACGGTATACGGTATTCAAGCATTATTATTATTAATGATCGCGGGTGGAACACGGCTGACAGCGCGGTGGTGGATTAATAATGTCCAAAACGGACTTAGTCATTTGGCTAGAAGTAAGAAGTTAGCGCCACCTGTCATTATTTATGGTGCCGGAGCATCGGGTATTCAGCTAGCTGCTGCGTTAAAACAATCCTATCAATACCATCCTGTTGCTTTTATTGATGATGCCGTTGAGTTTCACAAGCAACAAATTAACGGCCTGACGGTTTATCCCTTCACCGAATTGAGCTATGTCATTAATAAATACGCCGTTGCCGATTTGTTATTGGCAATTCCTTCTGCTACACGAAGTCGACGTAGCGAAATTATTCGGCTTTTAGAACCTTACCCGATACATGTGCGCACTTTGCCTAGTTTAATGGATTTAGCCGATGGCAAAGTTAAAATATCGGATATCCAAGAAGTGGATATTGCTGACTTGTTAGGTCGTGAGCCAGTAGAGCCGGAGCAAGATTTACTTCGCGCCAATATCACTGATATGGCAGTCATGGTCACAGGAGCTGGAGGTTCAATTGGTAGTGAGTTATGTCGACAAATTATTAAGCTACAACCGACATCAATCGTGCTTTATGAACTGAATGAATTTGCCTTATATGATATCGAAAAAGAACTACTCGACTTGAATCTTGATATCCCTATTGTTGCGGTATTAGGCTCAGTATTGAATCAAGCGAGAGTGGGCGCTATCTGTCAGCAATTTAATATTAATACTATTTATCATGCCGCTGCTTATAAACATGTGCCAATGGTCGAAAGGAATGTGACAGAAGGGATACGTAATAATGTATTTGGCACATTGGCATGTGCGAAAGCGGCAATTGCCAGTAAAGTCGAAACATTTGTATTAATATCCACTGATAAAGCCGTAAGACCTACAAATACGATGGGCGCGAGTAAGCGTTTTGCAGAGCTAGTGCTGCAAGCTTTAGCTGAGGATACAGTCAATAATCCCTGTACGCGTTTCACTATGGTGCGATTTGGCAATGTCTTGGGATCATCGGGATCGGTTGTGCCATTGTTTCGTCAACAAATCGCCAATGGTGGCCCTATTACCGTAACGGATAAACGCATTATTCGATTCTTTATGACTATTCCTGAAGCAGCTGAGCTAGTTATTCAAGCAGGTGCGATGGGGCAAGGTGGCGATGTGTTTGTGCTCGATATGGGCGAGCCCATTAAAATAGTTGATTTAGCCAAGCGGATGATCCATCTGAGTGGCTATATCGAACGAGATTGCGAGCACCCTGAAGGTGATATTGAAATTGTTTTTACTGGACTACGCTCAGGCGAAAAGCTGTATGAGGAATTGTTGATTGGAGACAATGTCTCTGATACCCAACATCAAAAAATCATGCGAGCCCAGGAAAATATTATTCCTTGGTTGGAGTTAAATGAGATTTTGCCACGATTAGAACAGTTAAATGAGGCTAATGAGAGTGAAAAAGTCAGAATGATCCTGTTAGATTATGTGGATGGTTTTAAACCTCAATGTGACAATCAAGATTGGTTAAAGCCTAATTTCCCTTGCAGCTAGTGTATAATTCATCCTTTGTTTTTATGGATTAATAGAGCATGTGCGGAATTGTCGGTGGTATTGCAGAAAGAAGTGTGACACCCATCTTATTGGAAGGACTCAGACGCTTGGAATACCGAGGTTATGACTCTTCGGGTATAGCCTTATTAGATCATGAAAATGTTATCCAGCGAGTACGTGCTTTAGGAAAAATTAAGCAACTCGAAAATAAAATAGAGCAAGAAAGAGCTTATTTTTCGGGCAATATTGGCATCGCGCATACTCGTTGGGCTACTCACGGCATTCCCTCTGAAAATAATGCTCATCCGCATATCTGCAATAACAAAGTAGCCGTGGTTCACAATGGTATTATCGAAAATTATCAGGTTTTAAAACAAGCTCAAATAACAGCTGGTTACCGATTTACATCGGAAACAGATACTGAAGTTGTTGGTCATGCTATTCATCAGCGGCTAGAACATACTGATGATTTATTGCTGGCGGTTACTCAAGCCTTAAGTGAGTTTGAAGGTGCTTATGCCTTGGGGGTTATCGCCATCAATGAGCCTGATACTTTAATTGCCGCCAGAAAAGGTAGTCCTCTAGTGATTGGTGTAGGGATCGGCGAACACTTTATTGCCTCTGATGTATCGGCATTACTACCTGTCACCCAAAATTTCATTTTTCTTGAAGAGGGGGATGTGGCCAAGTTGACGCGTCAATCTGTGGAGATTTATGATGCTAACAGCAATCGAGTAGAGCGTCCTGTTAAACAGTCTAGTCTCAGTGTCACGGCTGTTGAACTAGGTGAACATCGTCACTATATGCACAAAGAAATTTGTGAACAACCGCAAGCGGTTATGGACACTTTAGAAGGGCGTATTACCCAAGATACAGTATTGGTTTCTAGCTTTGGCCCACAAGCGGAAACTATTTTTAGCAGTATAGACCAACTCCATATTATTGCCTGTGGGACGAGTTATCATGCAGGATTGGTGGCCAAGTATTGGGCAGAAGATATCATCGGCGTACCCTGCCAAGTGGAAGTTGCCAGCGAATTTAGGTACCGAAACCCTGTAATTCAAGATAACACCTTATTTATCACTATCAGCCAATCAGGTGAAACGGCTGATACCTTAGCGGCACTAAAGCAAATTAAGAAAAAGCGTAAGGCACGGAATATCCCGACATTAACGATTTGTAATGTGGCTGAAAGTAGTTTGACACGTGATTCAGATCTTAGCTATCTGACACATGCTGGCCCTGAAATCGGTGTGGCATCAACGAAATCTTTTACTACTCAATTAGTTGCTTTAGCATTACTGGTCACGAGCATAGGGAAAATAAAACAAACACTGGATGTTAAACGTGAAAGTTTGATTATTAATGGTTTACAAAAATTACCTAACCTTATTGCTAATGCGCTGACACATGAAAAAGAGATAGAAGCGATAGCGCAGGTGTTTGCCGATAAACAACATGCACTTTTTTTGGGTCGAGGTACCATGTATCCGATTGCTATGGAAGGCGCGTTGAAGTTGAAAGAGATTAGTTATATTCATGCAGAAGCCTATCCCGCAGGCGAATTAAAACATGGTCCTTTAGCCTTGATCGATGAAAATATGCCGGTAGTTGCGATTGCACCACTTGATGATTTGCTCGATAAATTGAAATCAAACTTACAAGAAGTCAAAGCGCGTGGTGGTCAAATGATCGTGTTTGAAGACGAAAAATCTGACATTAGTTCGGAATCTGGTTTTAAAGTTGTTAAGGCGACAACGAATGTAGGCAGAATCACTGCACCGATAACTTATAATATTTTGTTACAGCTTCTCAGCTATCATGTTGCATTGATTAAAGGCACGGATGTAGATCAGCCGAGAAATTTAGCTAAATCTGTAACGGTGGAATAATTTATGAAAGGAATTATTTTAGCTGGCGGAAGCGGCACTCGCTTATACCCGATTACTCGTGGCGTTTCCAAGCAACTAGTTCCTATCTATGATAAACCTATGGTGTACTACCCCTTATCGGTGCTGATGTTGGCTGGAATTAAGGATGTCTTAATCATCACAACACCCGAAGATCAGGCTAGTTTCCAGCGATTACTCGGCGATGGTTCTGAACTGGGAATGACATTTGACTATGTTGTGCAACCATCTCCCGATGGTCTTGCCCAAGCGTTTATCTTAGGCGAACACTTTATCGGCGATGAAGATGTGTGTTTAGTGTTAGGTGATAACATCTATCATGGTCATGATTTAACGTCATTACTAGCCACTGCGGTGACCAATGCTCAGTCAGAAAATAAAGCGACTGTATTTGGCTATCACGTGATGGATCCTGAACGTTATGGCGTTGCTGAATTTGATAACCAAGGCAATGTTATCAGTATTGAAGAAAAACCCATTGTGCCAAAAAGTAACTATGCGGTCACTGGCCTGTATTTTTATCCTAATGACGTGATTCAAAAAGCTAAAGCTATCACTCCTTCACATCGTGGTGAATTGGAAATTACCTCAGTTAATCAGGCTTATCTTGCCGAGCAACGTCTTAAAGTGGAACTGATGGGACGTGGTTATGCTTGGTTGGATACGGGGACTCATGAAAGCCTACTTGAAGCCGCTCAATTTATCGAAATTATTGAAAAACGCCAAGGTTTAAAAGTTGCCTGTATTGAAGAAATTGCTTTTGAACAAGGGTATATCACCAAACAGCAGCTAATCGAACTGGCACAGCCTTTAAGTAAAAATCAATATGGTCAATATTTATTGAAACGTGCTGAAGAGGGTTTTTAAGCGTGCAATTTATACCTCAATCTATTCCAGATGTATTTGTTATCGAGCCTAAAGTACATGGTGATCACCGCGGTTATTTTGCCGAAACATTCAGGCAAGATAAACTCGAACAAGCACTGGGTTATAAGATTGATTTTATTCAAGATAACGAATCAAAATCATCTAAAGGCGTGTTACGCGGTCTGCATTTTCAATTAGCGCCTTTTGCACAAAGTAAATTAGTTCGTGTGATTGAAGGTGCTGTCTTAGATGTTGCGGTAGACATTCGAAAAGGTAGCCCAAGATTTGGTCAACACGTAGCGGTTGAACTATCTGGCGACAATAAAAAACAAATGTTCATTCCGCGAGGTTTCGCTCATGGTTTTGTTGTATTGACCGACACTGCAACCTTTGCCTATAAAGTGGACAATTACTACTCGCCTGAATCTGATCGCGGTTTAGCATTTGATGATGTGGCGTTAAACATTGATTGGCTATTAACTAAAGAACAATTGCTGTTATCAGACAAAGATACTCAACAACCTCTATTGGCAGCACTGACCGATTGCTTTGATTACAAACAAAACTACTATGTCTAATAGTAAAACGATTCTAGTCACGGGCAGCACGGGTCAGCTAGGCCAATCAATCAAAGCCATGGTCACTGATTCTATTGACAATGCTGATTACGAATTTGTCTTTGCTCATCGCGAGCAACTCGATTTAAGTAACGCTGCAAGCATTACGAATTTTTTTGGGAACAAGGTGTTTGACGTCATCATCAACTGCGCCGCTCATACTGCGGTTGATAAGGCAGAGTCAGAACCGGAATTAGCCAATCAAATTAATCACCTAGCCGTGCAGCAGCTTACTGACATGGCTCAACAACATAATGCCAAGCTCATTCATATATCAAGCGATTATGTGTTTAATGGTCAACAATATCGTCCTTATATCGAAACCGATAAGGTTGAACCACAAAGTATTTACGGACTTACAAAGTTAAACGGTGAACAGGCCATTCAAAATACGATGGCGAGTAACGCCATTATTATTCGCACTAGCTGGGTGTATTCAGAATACGGCAATAATTTTGTGAAAACCATGCTCAGATTAGGTGTAGAGCGAGATCGTTTAAATGTCATTTTTGACCAAATCGGTACACCTACTTACGCTAAAGACTTAGCTAAAGCCATTATGAGTATTATTCAAAGCCCAGCGTTTAACCAAGAAAATTTTAAAACAAGCATTGTACATTTTAGTAATGAAGGTGTAGCAAGCTGGTATGATTTTGCTCAAACGATCTTTGAATTAGCTAGTATTCAATGCCAAGTCACGCCGATTGAAACTAAAGACTATCCAACGCCAGCCACACGTCCCTATTACAGCGTATTGAATAAAGCTAAAATAAAAGACAACTTTCATCTCACCATTCCTTATTGGAAAGATAGTCTAAAACAATGCTTATCAGCATTACAGGACGATGCATAATGAAAACGATACTTGTGACGGGAGGTGCTGGCTTTATTGGCTCAGCCGTTGTTCGTCATCTTATTAATGATACGGACCACACGGTTATTAATGTTGATAAATTAACCTATGCTGGCAATTTAGAATCACTGACATCAATTCGTGATAACGAACGTTATCATTTTGAACTGGTGGATATTTGTGATGCCAACGAAATTGCACGCGTTTTCAAGCAATATCAACCTGATATCATTATGCATCTCGCTGCAGAATCACATGTTGATCGTAGCATTGATGGCCCTGGTGAATTTATTCAAACGAATATTGTTGGCACGTATAACTTACTCGAACAAGCAAGAACCTATTGGACACAATTAGCAGCGGATAGGAAAGCTGTGTTTCGTTTTCATCATATTTCTACCGATGAAGTCTACGGTGACTTGGAAGGAACTAATGATCTTTTCACCGAAACCACGGCTTATGCACCAAGCTCACCTTACTCTGCGTCAAAAGCAAGCTCCGATCATTTAGTGAGAGCATGGAACCGAACCTTTGGATTACCAACGATTATCACCAATTGCTCGAATAACTATGGGCCCTTTCATTTTCCTGAAAAGTTGATTCCTTTAGTTATTTTGAATGCATTACAAGGTAAGGCGTTACCGGTTTACGGTAAAGGTAATCAAGTTAGAGATTGGTTATTTGTCGAAGATCACGCCCGCGCTTTAGTTGTAGTTGCAACCGAGGGGCAAGTGGCAGAAACCTACAATATTGGTGGTCATAACGAAAAACAAAATATTGAGGTTGTTAACACCATCTGTAATCTGCTTGAAGAACTCGCACCGAATAAGCCCACGGGTGTAAATCAGTATCAAGATCTAATTACGTTTGTCACAGACCGAGCAGGTCATGATGTACGATATGCTATTGATGCTAGCAAGATTGCCAAAGAACTAGATTGGACACCACTTGAAACTTTTGACAGTGGAATTAGGAAAACAGTGCAATGGTATTTAGATAATCAAGATTGGTGTAAGCATGTGCAAGATGGCAGTTATCAAGGTGAAAAGAGAGTACTGTGAAGGTGAAAGGTATTGTTTCTTCGCAATTAAATTACATGAGTTGAATAAGGAATACTAGAATGATTAAGACTCCGTATGCCTAGAGGATAATTTAGTGCTGGTTATTATTTGTCTTAGTTTTAGATACCGCATTTATGAAGCTTCACTTGAAACAACGATGCTTTTAGAAATTATCGGAAAATGACGGGATTACAAAACGTTGTGTTTGAAATGAATATTTTAACGTAATTACTGGTTAGAGAATAAGGATGTATTGGAAGTCGTTAAGCTGACTTCTAACTAGAAACAATGATGGGAAGGTTTGTGTGAATTTATTGAAAAAAAGACTATGAGTTTAATAAAGACTATAACTTTGAACTCCCTTGGCGATGAACGGGGATCATTAGTTGCGCTTGAGTCAAATAAAGGCGGGAGTGTGCCATTTGAGATAAGGAGAGTTTATTATATTTTTGACACAAAAAAAGACGTTGCGCGTGGCTTTCATGCCCATAAAAAACTCAAGCAAATTGCTATTTGTGTAACTGGTAGTTGTCGTTTTGTGCTGAATGATGGGAATAACAAACAAGAGATTATTCTTAATTCTCCGACAACAGGACTTGTCATTGAGGGTATGATCTGGCGTGAAATGTATGATTTTAGTTCTGATTGTGTGTTAATGGTTTTAGCGGATGCTCATTATGATGAATCAGATTATATCCGAGATTACCAAGAGTTTTTAAATGTCATTAACCAACTCAAATATTAAAATCCATCCTTTGGCAGATGTGCAATCCTCTCAAATTGGTGAAGATACGACTTTTTGGCAATTTTGTGTGATTCTGGCAGGTGCTAAGGTTGGAGCTAACTGTAATATTAATGCACTTACAGTAATAGAAAATGACGTTATTATCGGAGATAATGTGACTGTTAAATCTGGGGTGCAAGTTTGGGATGGTTTACATATAGACAATAATGTATTCATTAGGCCAAATGTGACTTTCACGAATGACTTTACACCACGGTGCAAACAGTCTCCAACCCAATTATTAAAGACAGTAATGGATGACAATGCTTCTATAGGGGCAAACAGCACACCCATTGGAGAACTTTGGGTTGGTGCTTATGCCGTGATTGTCGCGGGAGGTGTCGTCACTAAAAATGTTCCAGAATATAGTTTAGTTTATGGTAATCCAGCGCAAGTAAGGGGCTGTGTAGGCGTATATGGCTGTCAGCTTAACAGAACAACGGTGAATGATGTTTATGATTTTGCGAGTGTAGTGGCGTGAAAGTAATCGTTGGGAAGAATATCAATTTACGTACCGTTGAAGTAGCTGATGCGGAGTTTATTCTAGAATTAAGAATGTTAGAGAATAAAAATATGCACCTTTCAAAAGTGGATAATGATCTCCTTAAACAGCAGGCGTGGTTGAAAGAATATAAACACAAAGAGCAGCAGGGATTGGAATATTACTTTGTTGTTGAAAGTAAACAACAAGAAAAGTTAGGTTTAGTAAGAGTGTATGACTTGCAGAATGATTCATTTTGCTGGGGTAGTTGGCTAATCAAAAATGGTGCGCCTAAAACAACAGCAATCGAATCTGCTTTGCAGGTTTATGAGTTTGGTTTTGGTACATTAGGTTTTGAAATGGCTCATTTTGATGTCCGAAAAGATAATAAACGAGTCGTTGAATTTCACCTTAGATTTGGATCTGAAATTACGTCAGAAGATGATTCGAATTTTTATTTCAATTACCAAGTAATGAAATATCAGCAGATAAAGCAGAAATATAAAAGGTACTTACATTGATCTCGTTTTTAGACTTGAAAGGCATAAATGCTCAATACCGAGAAGAGTTAATTCAGGCTGCAACACAAGTAATCGATTCAGGTTGGTATATCCAAGGCGAACAAGTTAAAGCATTTGAACAAGCATTTTCAGAGTACTGCGGCACTAAACATTGTATCGGTGTTGCCAATGGTTTGGATGCGCTCATTTTAATCTTTCGAGCTTACAAAGAGCTAGGTAAACTTAATGACGGGGACGAGGTTATCGTGCCTGCTAATACCTATATTGCCTCAGTTCTTGCAATAACTGAAAATAATTTGAAGCCCATTTTGGTTGAACCAGATGAAGAAACTTACAACCTCTCACCGACGTTAATCGAAAAGGCAATTACATCCAGAACTAAAGCTATTCTGGCTGTGCATTTATACGGACAGCTTGCCAATATGCCTGTGATTAATGACATTGCAAAGCAATATGACTTACTTGTGATAGAGGACTCTGCTCAAGCACATGGCGCTAATATAAATGGTCGTAAAGCGGGTAATTGGGGAGATGCTTCAGGTTTCAGCTTTTATCCAGGAAAAAATCTTGGTGCATTGGGGGATGCTGGCGCCGTTACAACAAGTGATGGTGAGCTTGCCAACACGATAAGAGCAATTGCTAACTACGGGAGTCATAAAAAATATGAAAATCTATACCAAGGGGTTAATAGTCGTTTAGATGAAATGCAAGCAGCATTACTTCAAGTTAAATTGAAGCATCTGGACAGTGAAATTGAGCAACGAAGAAATGTTGCAAGTTTATATCTAGACAATATTAAGAATAGTAAAATACACCTTCCAGTATGGGGTACCAAGGAGCAACATGTATTTCACGTATTTGTTATTCGAATAGAAGAACGAGACAAAATACAAAATAAGCTTGAAAAATGTGGTGTTCAGACTCTCACTCATTATCCTATACCACCACATTTACAGAAAGCGTATCATGGTTATTTTAACGGGAATTACCCATTAACCGAATTAATGCATCAGGAGGTATTAAGCTTACCCGTTAGTTCGATAATAAGCGAAAGAGATGTCCTTAGAGTGTGTGAAGTATTAAATGAGGTTTAGGGATACATTTTTTTTAACTAGCTTACAAACAGCGGTCAGAATAATCTCAGCCATAGTGTTAAATAAAATTATAGCGATCTATGTTGGTCCCGCAGGTTTAGCTATTATCGGCCAGTTTAATAACTTTGCGGGCATTGTGACGGGGTTAGCTAGTGGCTCTACACAGACAGGTATCGTAAAAAAAGTTGCAGAGAGTGATTCGAAAGACAATAGAAGGAAAATATATTCCAACGCTTTATTGATCATGGTGACTCTATCCTTACCTAGTTCAATGGGTGTTTATTTCTTCTCCGAATCTATTGCAGAGCTGGTATTTTACGATAAAAGCTATAGTGGAATTGTCCAATTTTCAGCAATATCAATTATATTTTATTGTTTAAATATGTACCTGCTTGCAGTATTAAATGGACTTAGAGAAATACCACTTTTAACCTGCCTGAATGTAAGCTTGAGTATTGTTGCTCTGGTAATTGTCTCCATTTTAACTGGGGATTTTGGTACAAAAGGTGCCATTATTGGCATTATGGCCGCGCAAATCATAGTGTTTACACTGTTTTCTGCTTATATTTGGAGGAAATATGGCAGAGAATTGTTCATAATTAGTAAGCAATTGATAGAGACAACAACAATAAAGGTTTTGCTAAAGTTTGGAGGGGTTACATTAGTTAGCGGTGTTTTATCGTCAATAACGTTATTACTTGTTAGGACTATGATAATTGATGCCTCTTCACTAGATATGGCAGGCGTATGGGAGGCGGCAAGCAAGGTCGCAGTTAATTTCAATATGCTTTTTTCTATACCTTTGGTGATGCATTACTTACCAAAATTTGCTCAATTAGCTGATTTTGGGAAAATAGGGAAAGAGATCAGAACAATAGTTTTTATTGTTGTAGCAATTGCTTTTGCTATTATTTTTATAATTCAATATTTTTCATATGAATTAATTGTTCTTTTATTTTCAGAAGAATTCTCTTCAGCAGCTTCAATTCTTAGCTTAGTATTAGCTGCAGAGGTATTTAGAATTATAGGTGGACTGTATTTGGCATCATTTATGGCGAATCAAATCTTTCTTAAACCTATTATCGTAGATGTGGTTTTTTCTACATCTTATGTGATGTTTATTTTTCTTTGGTCATACCTTGATAAATTAGACTTGAATACTGTTGCTCAGTCATATCTCTTTGCAACAATGATTTATTCTGTAATGACCTATGCTTTCCATAAAGCATTAGGTATGAAGCATTAATTAAAAATTATTATAGTGAGACTTTAGATGTATATTTTAGGCATATCAGCATATTATCATGATGCAGCTGCAGCACTAATCAAAGATGGGGAGATTATTGCTGCAGCACAAGAGGAGCGATTCACCAGAGTAAAACAAGATGCTCGATTCCCTGAAAATGCAATAAAATATTGTCTAGAGGCTGCGTCAATAACAATGGATGATATTGAACAAGTCATTTTTTATGAAGATCCATCACTAAAGTTCAGGCGAATTTTAAAAACATACCGTCAGTTTTTCCCAAAAAGTATCCCATTTATTATTAAGTCTTTACCGAGCTGGCTATCTAAAAAATTGTACTGGAAAAGGAATCTCAAGCAGAGTTTTTCTATGTACTGTGAAGCCGCCGTTCCGAAAAATAAAATTTCAAATACGACGCATCATCGTTCACATGCTGCAAGTGCATTTTTTGCATCACCTTATAATGAATCAGCTGTACTTGTATTAGACGGCGTTGGCGAATTTGATACCACATCACTTTGGTATGGAAACGGGAATAAACTTACAAAACTGAAAGGCATAGAGTTTCCACACTCAATAGGATTACTTTATTCTGCAATAACAAGTTATATTGGATTTAAAGTAAATAGTGGTGAATACAAAGTTATGGGTTTAGCACCATATGGAGAGCCTAAATATGTCGATATTATTAAAAAGTATTTACTGAAAATAGATGATGATGGTATTTTTAGATTAAATATGGCGTTTTTTGATTTTGCGGTGAGCGGTCAAATGACAAATGACAAGCTGCATCGGCTTTTCAATCATCCTCCACGTGAAGCAGAATCTGAGATTACTCAATTTGAAATGGATGTTGCAAGGTCGATTCAAGATGTAGTTGAAGAAATGATGATAGGTCTAGCTCAGAATCTACGTCAGTTAACAGGATCGGCAAATTTATGTATGGCTGGAGGTGTGGCGTTAAACTGTGTCGGAAATGGAAAGCTTTTAAAGGCAAAGGTATTTGATAATATCTGGATACAGCCAGCAGCAGGTGATGCAGGGGGGGCTGTTGGAGCTGCGTTGGACTATTATTTTGATGTGTTAGGAAATCAAAGAGGTGTTCAAAATAGTGATTTGATGAAAGGTAGTTATTTAGGCCCAGAATATTCTGATCAACAAATAAAAGAATACTTAGATAGTGTGGGGGCAAATTACACGCATTATGAAAACTTTGAAGATCTTATAGATATTGTTACTGATAAGCTGAAGCAGGAAGAGGTTGTGGGATGGCATCAAGGGAGAATGGAGTTTGGGCCAAGGTCTTTGGGAGCTCGAAGTATTTTAGGTGATTCTAGAAGTCAGAAAATGCAAAAAAATATGAATTTGAAAATAAAATTCAGAGAAAGTTTCAGACCCTTTGCACCTGCTATTTTACATGAATATACAGCCGAGTATTTTGATATTTCTGTTGATAGCCCCTATATGTTGCTGGTGGCACCGATAACAGAGTCTAAGAAAATAGTCATGACTGATGGAGAGGAAAAGTTGTTTGGCATAGAAAAACTTCGGCTAAATAGAAGTAATATTCCTGCTGTTACCCATGTTGATTATTCTGCGAGAGTACAAACTGTTCATCCGGATACAAATCAAAAATTTTATGATTTAATTACAGTTTTTAATGAAAAAACAGGTTGTCCTGTATTGGTGAATACTTCATTTAATGTACGTGGTGAGCCGATCGTCTGTACACCTGAAGATAGTTACCGTTGCTTCATGCGAACAGGTATGGATATATTAGCAATTGGAAATTTCATTTTACTCAAGGAGAGACAGGCGGACTTTGATGACGATGAAAAATGGAAGGATGAATATCAGCTTGATTAATATAAGATACGAAATTTATCCTCAAATGGAAATGTATGACTCCATGCCGTCAGGGCGTACGGTTCCTTATGCAATGCTAGCAGGACCAGATAGTTTTAAGAGTGACGCTATCAACACCGACAGTTTTGGCTTTAGACTAAGTAAATATGAGGATAAGTTCATTAGTTGTGACAATATAGCTGACTATGAAAAAATAAATATAATTGTTGGTGGTTCAACTGTTTTTGGTGTTGGGGCAACAAGTGATACCACAACAATTGCATCATTATTATCTGAACAAACAGATACACCTTGGCTTAATCTTGGAGTGAGAGCTGGAGTTTCATTTCAAGAGTATATTCATTTAATAATGTTTTTACATAAGGCTAATAAAATTGAGAACATTGTTTTTTTTAGTGGCGTTAATGATGTTTATATTAATGAGTTAACTGAAGAGAGAAAGAGCTACGATAATAGGTTTTGTAGTGGTCTTGAGTTACTTGATTACAAGAAAGCCTTAAAAGTATCTGTCATCGCAAAAATACTTAGATTAAATGTTGAAGATATATTAGGAAAATCTTTAAAAGAAATATTTTCCTTTTGGCGAAGTGATAGGGGCTCTATTTGTTCTTCCCTAAGCAAAAACGAAAAAATCAGAGTGTTAAGGGATAATACACAGCGAAATTTTTTATTATATTCCTCATTAAAAAAGGAGTTAAGCTCTAATATCCTTTATATTCTACAGCCCTTCTCAAGTTGGGCTGATAAGAGCTTAAGCAGTGATGAGTTGCAGGTATTCGAATACTTAGACAAACTTCAGGCTAAGACGAAGTGGGGGGAACAGAAAAGTAGAATGGGGGAAAAAAGTACCTATTACGATTTTGTTGCGATTTTAAATGAGGCAAGTGAAAGTCATGGAATTGAATTTGTAGACTCAAACCCATACTTTTCTGGGGAAGAATCATTATTTGTTGATTCTGTCCATTTAAATGATCAAGGAAATAGGATCGCAGCAAGAATAATTTTAGATAATTTGGTTGTGAAATAATGAAATATATAAAGAATTTTTTTTCTTTTCTAAAAAAGCTTTTTAAGAAGAAAAAAGAAGATAATAATTACCCTATGTGGTAGTTTTTGTTGATGATTGTATCAAATTTTATAAGTTTTGAAATAGAGTTCTACGACATAAGTTAACTCTTTTGAGCGTAGTATGTCATTTAATATTTAGTTGGTAAAATAGTAGCAATGAAGAAGATCATTTATAGTCTCAGATTTTATAAGTTTTATTACTGGAGCATGATAAGTAAGTTTTTTGGGGCCAAAATTGCCTACAATGACTTAATATCTTTAGCACAAAATACTGTTGCTCACCGTTGGCACGGTGAAACAGATCCTGTTACACAGTATGTTGTTGTGATGAATATTCTGCAGCAAGATAAAAAGATGACAAAAGGGTTGGAAATCGGAGGAGGATATTCTACTGCTATATTAACTAAATTAGTGATAGAAAAAGGCTGTAAAATCACATCGATAGACATTAATCCGAGAAAATATAATTTTATCTTACCTAGCAGGTCACATAGAAACTATCTATTTAGTCTTATCGATGTTGTAGAAGATTTGACGATAGATTTTCACTCCTTACTTCAATATTATGAACAAGGGCTTGCAAAAGATATTGCTGAGTTTCCTCAAGAAAAGTTTAAAGAGGCGCTTTCGCATTATATTGTTCCGTTTGATGGCGCTTATTTGAGTAGTGAATTAGACCCGTTGGAAAGCCTTTATAGCGAAGGAAAATTTGATCTTAAGAAGCATGTTCTGACGGCAGATGTCTTAAAATCTGAAAAAGATTTCTATCAAACATTTGATAGGGTGGAGAAGAAGGGAGTCATTAATAAGATTGTAGAAGAAAATATAATCTACGATTTTATTTTTTTTGATTGTGGCGAGTTATCCTCCTTGGTTGAATGGAAATTATTAAAGGATAAAATTCGAGTAGGTGGATACGCTATTTTGCACGACATCTATTTTCCTAAGTCGGTTAAGAACTTTATCGTGGCTGCACTCATAGAGTTGAGTGACGATTGGGAGATTATCTATAAAGATACTGCTTCTATACAGGGAATGCTAGTAGCGAAAAGAACAAAATAAAGGTTCATTATGAAATCGTTACTGATGAAGTTTATTATTAGGCCTGTTTTAACACTATATGTTTTTCCTAAAAATATACTTTTATATTTGTCTGGATCCAGAGTGAAAAATAACCAGGCTGTTAACGCTTTATCACAAGAAGGATTTTATATTTACCCTGATTTACTGCCTGAGGGTGATGTTCAAGCTTTAAAAAATGATTATTTAGAATTATACAGCAAGAAATTGGTTGAAAATTCAGGACAGATGAATGGTCGGATCTATGCTAATAAGGCGATTTCACCATTAGTTCAAGTGTATGTTGACCGGTTTTCGATAATAGCAGCTAATTATTTTGGCTGTAAAGAAATTGACTGTGAATTAACGATGTATCAAAAAAGCGAGCCCCAGCAGGATATAGCTAATATCCCTGGAGGTGAATTTCATATGGATGATAATAAGAAAAATTTAAAATTCTTTATTTATTTATCAGATGTGACCATTACCAATGGCCCTTTTAGTTACTTACCCAAAACACATGGGATTTTGAGTGCTACAAAAATGATCAAGTGGTTTTTATGGGAAGTTAGCTTGCAGCGACGATTTTTGTATGTGAGTGCAAAAAATAATAAAAGGATGGCTTCTATTGCTGTTCCTGTTTTAGGTGGCAGTGGAACTGTTTCATGTGTAGATACAACGGGTTACCATGCTGCTATGCAAGTGCATAAAGGTGAGAGACTAGTTATGGTTGTCAGCTTTGCTGAAAAACGGTACGACCCTTACAGGTTTATAGAGAAAAATAAAGTGCTCCAATATTATAGAAAATAGTTTTTGACCTAATTTTATAGGAATTTTTATTTAGGCCTTATTTAGTAAGGGCCTCTTTTCTTCACGCATTTGGAGCTTAAGTATGAACATTGTTGGGTTTATTCCATATTGGTTGGATTATAATGATACGAATAAAAAAGCAGGGACGAATCAAAAGAAACTAGCCGGAACGCATTTGATAAATTATAGTCTTCAGGCACTTAATCATGTTAATGCCATTGATAATGTCGTTATCTTTGCTTCAAATGAAAAGGTGCTTGATTATGTTGATAAGGGTTGTGAGTATTCATTTTGGAAGAGGCCCGATTATTTAGATCAAGAAGATGTCACTATCGAAGAAATTATTTCAGAATTTTTGAATAAGTCAGATGCTGATATTGTTGTTCTCTTACATCCGAACTGCCCATTTTTGAAGATTGAGACTATATCTGAGTGTATAGAAGCAGTGAAGTCGGGTGAATACGACTCTGCCTTTACAGCCTATAAATTTCACAAATTTGCTTGGTATAAAAGCAGACCGCTAAACTATTCATTAGATGATGTCGCAACCCCAAAACTTATCGATATTGAGCCCATAATTATTGAACAAGCATCGTTGTATGTTTTTACTAAAACAGCATTTCAAAAAAGTTCTAGGCGTATCGGTTCGCAGGTATATATTAAAGAAATTAGTCATATTGAAGGACACGAGGTCAATGAGGTTGATGACTTTGCTGTTGCTGAGTTAATAATTAATTCTGGTATGAGCAAAGAGATATAAAATGAAAATTTATAAAACAATTATTGCTGAACTCGATGAGTCAAAATATCAAATTAAAATAGGACGAAATATTGTTGATGGCATTGTTGAGTTTTTAAAGCAAAAAACAAACAATAAGAAAGTATTAATAGTCTCGGACTCATTTTTTGCTGAAACTGTAGTTAAGCGTATAACTACGTTGCTACATGACTCAGAATATGAAGTTTATTCATACTTAATGGATGCAGGAAAAGGAAATAAAAACTTCAGTGAAGTGTTGAAAATTTACGGCGTACTTGAAGAGCATAATTTAGCAAGAGATTCAACATTAATAGCTGTTGGTGGTGGGGTAATTGGTGACCTTGCTGGTTTTGTTGCTAGCACATGGTTAAGGGGGATGAACTTAATACATATTCCTACCACTTTAATGGCTATGGTTGATAGCAGTGTTGGGGGTAAGGTTGCTATCAACTATAGAAAAACGATCAATGCTGTTGGTAATTATTATCATCCAATATTAAATTTGATGGATCTGTCCTTTATTGATTCATTACCTGAACGGGATTATCGATCAGGTATTGCTGAGGTTATAAAGTGTGGAATTATCAGTGATGCTGACTTCTATCATTATTTAGGAAAAAATACTAAGGAGATACTTGCTCGATCTACTGAGCATGTAGTTTATTTTATGGCAAGAACGATTGAAATAAAATTAGCGCATGTAAAGGGGGATACAAGAGAAGGTGGAAAGCGTTTACTTTTAAATTATGGACATACACTTGGCCATTCTATTGAAATTTCAACGGTTAAAGATAGTGAAGAACAATATCGCCATGGAGAGGGCGTTTCAATTGGAATAATGGCGGTTGCATACGTTGCGAGACATTATCTGAATGTGCCTGAATCTTTATATGATTCATTTAAATATCTTTTTAAACAATTTGGATTGCCTGTTGAAGTCGATTCTTCGTCGTTAGGAATGGAAAGGGAAAAAATCCTAGCAGAGTGCAATAGAAATGTCTTTAAAGACAAAAAGAGAATAAATAATAAGCTGAGACTTATCTTGGCTAACGACATCGGGGATGCTAGCGTATATTCTGATGTTCCAGTATCTATAATAGAAGATGCTTTTAACCATATCATAAGATAGTTTCGGGAGGCCTATGCAAGAAATAATGTCACTAAAGGATAAAGTCGTTATAGTCACTGGAGCTGGTAAGGGCATTGGATATGAAACAGCTAAGGTATTTGCTAATTTAGGCTGTAAAATAGCTGTGATAAGCCGAGATGCTGGAGATCTTGATAGGTTGAAAACTGAGCTTGGGATGGCAAAGCAGGATTTTTTTTCTATGGCTGGCGATGTATCGTTACCAGGGGTTGTGAAGACGTTTACGGCTGCAACATATGAGAAGTTTGGAAAAATTGATATCTTAATTAATAATGCTGGTATGCGATTTCGTAAAAAATTTATTGATATTTCTTATGATGAATGGCAACAAGTCATGAATGTGAACTTGGGAAGTACATTTCTTTTTTGTCAAGAAGTGGGACGTCATATGGTAAGACAAAGAGGTGGTCGAATTATCAATATGGCCTCTATTGTTGGAACACTAGGCTTGCCTGAACTAACAGGATATGGAGCATCAAAAGGAGCTATTATTAGCCTAACCAAGTCATTGGCATTAGAATGGGCAGAGTTTAACATCAACGTAAATGTGCTGGCTCCGGGCTTTTGTGAGACATCATATGCAGATAAGTTCAAACAAAAGTCAGATTTATACGACTTTACAATTGAACGTACGCCGATGAAAAAATGGGGACGGTCTGCCGATATTGCTAATGCATGCGTATATTTATCTTCTGGCTTATCGGATTATGTAACAGGTGAAGTCTTGAATGTAGATGGTGGCTGGAGCGCTTGGTAATTTGAATGAAAATTAAAAAAACAGTGTTAGGAGTAATACCTGCCCGATTTAAATCTACTCGCTTTGAGGGTAAGCCGTTAATAGAAATAAATGGTATACCGATGATTAAGCGGACGTACCAACAGGCAAAAAAATCTGATGTTTTAGATTATTTAGTCGTTGCCACGGAAGATCAACGTATAGTTGATTACTGTGAGTCAGAAGGTATACCTGTAGTAATGACTTCTGTAGATTGTTTAACGGGAACAGATCGTCTAGCCGAAGTGGCCAAGCAGCTAAATTATGATTTTTACATTAATATTCAAGGGGATGAGCCTGTAATAGATCCTGAAGCGATTTCTTTACTGGTTGGTGAGTATGAGACATATGGTGAGGAATATATTGCCTACAATCTCTATAAAGTAATAACCGATGCTGGTGAGATTAATAGTCAAACTATTATCAAAGTCATTGTGAATGAACAAAATGAATTAATGTACATGTCTCGACTACCTATCCCTTTTTCGAATTCGGGTTCTGTTGCTATTTTTAAGCAACAAATTCCTGTTTATGGTTTTACAGCAAGAGCACTGCTCATTTTTTCAAAACAAGAAAAAACATGCAATGAAATATTTGAGGATATAGAATTACTTCGTTTTGTTGATCTTGGCTATAAGTTGAAAATGCTCGAAACAACTGTCAATTCAATCGCTGTTGATGTGCCCGCAGATGTGATAAAAATTGAGAAGTTCCTAACTGAAAATAATATCGCATGAGGTTATGGCTGCTAATATGAATTTCTTAGATCTAAGTGGCTATATGTTCTCAGGGAAAAGTGCTGTTGCAGACGTGATCTCTGAAATAGAGGGATATTACTCATTTGGTTACCTCAAAGAGTTTGATTTGCTCAGAGTGCCCGGAGGGGTGTTGGACCTATACGATTCTGTCAATAACTGGAGTTATATAGGTGTCGATGCAGCCTTGCGACGATTTATATCTCTCACTACGGAGTTAGGACGAAGACCAAGAGGCTTGCAGCGACTTTACCTTAATGGTTGGGATTATGATTCCCGTTATCCCGGGTTTAATCGCGCTACCCAAGATTTTTTAGAATCACTTATTGAAGTCGAGTGGAATAGCTCATGGCCCTATGCTGAGCTAGGTTTGCATCCAGTTGATGTTTTATTCAAAAAAATACGAAGTAAATTAATAAAAAATAATCAATGGAAACAGGTGTCATTTCGTTTAACAACATTAAAACAATTAAATGAAATATTAAGCCAATATCTAGAACAGATTTTTCAACAGTCAGTAAATGATCAATCACATACGGTTGTCACCAATAATGCATTAGATCCCTCTAATCCGAATAGAGGACTTAGGGTGTTTGACAACATGAAATCAATAGTTGTCGACAGAGATGTAAGAGATATTTATATGACTGCTACGCAGTTCTCTCAGGGCTTTAATGACAATGTTGCACTATTTTCAAAGGTTGCTGGGGCTGAAGATATTGAAGTTTTTATTAAACGTCAAAAAATTATAAGAGCTGAAAATAGATTGAGCAATGAGTTTGAACATCGAATCCTACGATTAAATTTTGAAAACTTAGTCATGGACTATGACAATATTTTATCTCAGTTATATCAATTTCTGGGTGTAAATAAGAGTCAACACCAGAAGATGACTGTGTTTGATCCTAATAAATCAAGTTTAAATATTGGATTATGGAAGGCGGCAACTGGCGATGCTTTAAAAAATATTAAATTAATAGAAAAGAATCTACCCGACTATTGTTATGGCTAAAGCAGATATTGTTTTCTATTTCCCATATCGAGTAGTTGGTGGAGTGTCGGTTTTATTTTTAAGGCTGGCAGCGTTACTTCGCGATGATTTCAATGTGTACCTGATGGATTACGAGGATGGCTATATGTCAAGGAATATTCCTGAAGGATGTTCCTTTATAAAATATGATAACCCAAATTTAATACCAGAAAATTCAACGATAATTTTTCAAAGTACTCCTATTTGGAGAATACCTTTTATAAATAATTTTCCTAAAAGTTGCAAAGTGCTCTTTTGGAATTTGCACCCTAGAAACTTTCAATCTAATTATATAAGGATGGAGACAAATAAAAAATGGCTACTGCCACTTAACCTTTTTTCATTCTTTCGTAGACAAAAATTAAGGTTAATGGTGGAGTTTTTAATGGGTAAAAAAGCTCTTGTGTATATGGATGGTGAAAATTATGAGAAAACACGAAAGGATTTGTCTTTGTCCACAAGCCTACCAATCTACTTACCTATTCTAACAAACAGCCCTATGTCCTGTGGAAGCAGTAATATTGATACAGCTAACATAAAATGCCTTTGGGTGGGTCGGCTTGATAATTTTAAGATAGAAATTTTACTATTCTTGTTGAAGGCATTAAATGATTTAAGAAATGATAATATAACATTTACTATTATTGGTTCTGGCCTAGAAGCTTATCGAGTTGAAGCGCTTTCACATGATCTTAAATTCTTGAATGTTAATCTTTTGGGTGATGTCTTGCTCGAAAATCTTGATGAAACAATTATAAATTATGATGTCATTTTTGCCATGGGGACAAGCGCTCTAGATGCCGCAAAGTTGTATAAGCCAGTGATATGTCTAGATTTTTCTTATAGCGTCGTGTCTGATGGATATCAGTTTCATATGATTTATGACAATGAACATTATAATGTAGGGGAAGAAATTGCAGCTAAACATGTTAACCAGGAAACTAATATTGCAGTCATAATGAATAATATCTTTAATGGTTATGGAGAAGAGTCATTGGCTTCATATAATTATTGGAAAAAAAATCATTCAATAGATGTTGTTAAAAATAGCTTGATTCAACTTTTATCTGATGGTGAATGCACTTTAAATGAACTGTTTATGAAGCAATTTCATCGACCTGACGTGGTTACGAAACTATTAAATATAATGATTTATCATTTTAAAAAACCGGTTAATGAAACAGAAATTAATCAAATTTAGAAGGTTGAAATTTTTTGAAAGTATTACTATTAGCAGGTGGTTTTGGAACACGTTTGAGCGAAGAAACTGAGACTAGACCTAAGCCAATGGTCGAAATCGGCGGCAAACCTATTTTATGGCATATTATGAAGATATATAGCCAGTATGGTTTTAATGAATTCGTCGTTTTACTTGGGTATAAGGGATATTACATTAAAGAGTACTTCGCAAATTATTTCTTACACCAAAGCGATGTTACTATCGATATACTGAATAATAAAATTGAAGTCCTTAATAATTCTAGTGAGCCGTGGAAGATTACACTCATAGATACAGGTATTAATACGATGACTGGTGGACGTATTCTTCGGGCCAAAGATATAGTCGGAGATGAACCATTTATGCTGACATATGGAGATGGGGTTTCAGATATTAACATTGATAAGTTGGTGAGTTTCCATGAGTCTCATGGAAAGTTGATGACAATGACCTCAGCACAGCCTGATGGTCGTTTTGGGGCATTAGATATTTCAGCCGATAATCAAGTCACAGAATTCAAAGAAAAGCCTAAGGGTGATGGCAGCTGGGTTAATGCAGGATTTTTTGTATGCGAACCCCAAGTTTTTGATTATATTACCGAGAGTGATGCAACTATTTTTGAACAACAACCATTACAAGCCTTAGCTGAGCAAGGCCAAGTATACACGTATAAACATCACGGCTTTTGGATGCCTATGGATACATTAAGGGATAAATATGCCCTTTCTAAAATGTGGGCAGATGGTCAGGCACCTTGGCATGTGTGGAAATAAAATCAGATTGTAGTGTGGACGCAAGGGCAAAATATTACCATGCCATGGTTTATTAAATATTTAAGTCTGAGGGTTGATGGCAGTTAATAACTCCCGTGTAGTAGTGTAATAATTTAAGGGTATCCGTAAGTGTTTAATAATGTCTATAAAGATAAAAAAGTCCTTGTTACAGGACATACTGGGTTTAAAGGTAGTTGGTTAACAACTTGGTTGTTGCATTTAGGTGCTAATGTAATAGGTTATTCTAAAGATATTCCAACAACACCATCGATGTTTCAAGAATTACAATTAGAAGATAAGATTAATCATTGTGTGGCTGATATTCGAGATCTTAATGCTTTTAATAATATTATGGCATCTGAAAAGCCCGACTTTGTTTTTCACCTTGCAGCTCAACCGATTGTGTCGGAATCTTATCTAAATCCCATTGAAACTATTTCATCAAATGTAATGGGGACTGCAAATGTACTTGAAGCATTAAAAATATCTAACCACAAATGCGTCGCCATCATAATTACCAGTGATAAAGCGTATGATAATGTCGAACAAATATGGGGATATAAAGAAGACGATAAAATGGGAGGGAAGGACATATATAGTGGTTCTAAAGGGGCTGCCGAATTAATAGTTAAATCATATTTTCATTCCTTTTTTGATAAGCCAGGTTGTAATGTCAGGATAGCTATAGGTAGAGCTGGAAATGTAATTGGAGGTGGAGACTGGGCAAAAGATAGAATTGTCGTTGATTGTATGAAAGCTTGGAGTGAGGGGCAGTCGGTTACGATTAGAAGTCCTAGTGCAACGCGACCATGGCAGCATGTTTTGGAACCATTAAGTGGGTATCTGAGTTTGGGACAAACGCTATACTCTGATACAGCAATGAATGGAGAAGGATTTAATTTCGGGCCACGTGCCGAGCAAAATAACACGGTAAAACAATTGCTTGAGGATTTAAGTCAGTATTGGGGATTTAAGGATTATGCTAAAGCATTTTCAGTTACTGATAATATACCGTTTCATGAGGCTGGATTGTTAAAACTAAATTGTGACAAGGCTCTTTTTTTCTTGAAATGGCAGGCTGTTCTTGAATATGCTGACACCATTAAATTCACTAGCAAATGGTATTATGATTTCTATAAGACTGAAAATTCTCCTTTTATTAAGACATTAGAGCAAATAGAGGCCTATCAAACCATTGCTAAAGATAAAGGTTTAGCATGGACGGAGTAAGCTTAACACCATTAAAAAAGATATCTAATCCGAAAGGAGATATCTTTCATGTAATGAAAAAATCAGATGAGGGCTTTGATGCTTTTGGTGAGGCATATTTCTCTACAATTAACTGTAATGAGGTCAAAGGATGGAAAAAGCATGCCAGAATGACACTTAATTTAGTTGTTCCTGTTGGAGAGATCCAATTTATTATTTATGATGAGCGGTTGAACTCTCTGACGCAAGGAAAATTTTTTAAAGTTTTATTGTCAGTAAAAAATAATTATCAAAGGTTAACAATTGCACCTGGTTTATGGGTAGGATTTAAAGGCGTGGGTAAGGAAACGAATATTTTACTTAATATTGCATCAATAGAGCATGATTCCTCTGAAGCGGAAAATCGACCCTTAGATTCATTTTATTTTGACTGGGGCTTGTTATGACAATTCGTCTTTCGAAATGCTCAATTTCCGAAACAGAAATCAATGCAGTTACTCGGGTATTAAAAGCTGAATATCTAGGTATGGGAACGGTAGTTGCTGACTTTGAATTGGCTATTAAAAATAGCCTCAAAACGAACATGGAAGTAGTCTGTGTAAATTCTGGTACAGCAGCATTGCACCTTTCACTTTCTGCTCTAGGGATTAAAAGTGGTGATGAAGTTTTAGTTCCATCTTTGACTTATGTTGCCAGTTTTCAAGCTATTTCAGCTACAGGAGCAACCGCAGTCCCGTGCGATGTTAATCCAGAAACGATCTTTATTGATTTGGATGATGCTGAAAAAAAAATCACAATAAACACGAAGGCTATTATGCCAGTTCATTATGCTAGTTCACCGAAAGGCATGGTTGATGTATATAAGCTGGCGAAAAAATATAACTTACGAGTTATAGAAGATGCTGCTCAGTCTTTTGGCTCTGAAAGTAATGGTAAAAAGGTTGGTGTTGAAGGTGATATTGTGTGTTTTAGTTTTGATGGTATAAAAAATATTACGTCGGGAGAGGGAGGGGCCATTCTTTCATCGGATCAAGGGTTTATTAGACGAGTCCAAGATGCACGATTACTAGGAGTGGAAAGAGATACTGAGAAAAGATTTAAGAGCTTAAGAAGTTGGGACTTTGATGTCGTTGAGCAAGGCTTTCGGTATCACATGAGTAATATAATGGCGGCGATTGGTATTGAACAAATAGCAAGGCTTGATGATTTTAAGAAAAGAAGACAGTACATCGTTAAAACATATATTAAGATGCTTTCGAGTATAAAAGAAGTAACTATTCTAGCATTTGACTATGAACATATTATGCCCCACATTTTTGTTCTAAAAGTAGAACATCGGAATGAGTTGAGGGGGTTTTTAGAGCAAAACGATATTGAGAGCGGTATTCATTATAAACCGAATCATATGCTAACAAAATATATTGGATCTGGAGCCTTACCGATAAGTGAAGCACTATATTCACAGCTTATTTCATTACCTTGCCATTATGATTTGTCAGATGAAGATCTGTATTTTGTGTGCAATAAAATGCAAGAGTTCTATGTTAATGCGTGAGAGCCCTTTAGTTTCAGTTATTATCAATTGTTATAATGGCGAGAGATATCTCCATGAAGCAATAGATAGTGTACTTAAGCAAACGTATCAAAATTGGGAAATTATATTTTGGGATAACCATTCCACAGATAATAGTGCATCAATCGTTAAAGGTTATCGTAATGAACGAATAAAATATTTTAATGCGGAGGTTTTTACTGGCTTAGGGAAAGCTAGAAACCTTGCAGTAAAAAAAGCGTCAGGTGAATGGTTGGCTTTTCTTGATTGTGATGATATTTGGCACGCAGACAAGTTATTTCTTCAAGTAGACAAGATAAAAAACTCTAAATCAGATTTAGGTCTTGTGTATGGTGAATGTGACTTTATTGTTGAAGACTCTGCCGCTAATACTGTTTTGGGTGAGTCTGCTTTAAGAGTTAAGAATGCCAAAGCGAATGTTGAAGCTAAACTACTTGTTGGTGATATTTTTACTGAATTACTGATTGACTGTTTTATTACGTTACCATCCGCAATTGTTAACAAAGATAAGTATCAGTTGGTTGGCGGAATTGATGATTCTTTACTAGTCTGCGAAGATTATGATTTATTTTTAAAGTTAGCGAAAGATTATAAGGTAGAGGCTATTAATGCTGTTTGTTGTTTTTACCGAATACACGATGGAAATCTATCACATAATAATTATAAGCGCACATTTGATGAGTCAATTTATTTAATAAGGCGTTACTCTTCTTTACTGCCTGCGGCAAACAAAGCCTTAGCTATTTGGGATGTAAGGTATTTTATTCATAATGTTAGACATGCAGACTACAAGATTGCATTAACAAAGATCTTTTCCTTATCTTTCTTTAATCATTTAATTATATTTGTGTTTAATAAGCTGAAAATAATACATTAATATGCTTCCAATGCTTATGTAGGTGAAGCAAGAGAACAAATTAAGAGAAGGAAATGAGCCTAATTGATGGGCGTGATTTCTCATCGTAGAAAGATATTGTCAATAATAACCATTTGGGTTGCAAGGCTCTTACTATTTAAGTTGGAAATAAAAGTGGTAATGCATTTAAAGCCTATATTTATTACTGTAAGACAATCTAAGCCTAAATATCTTGATGTTATTTATAGTCTTAATTTTTTCCTATTTGTTGTGTGAGTTTAGAATGGTTATAGTGACAGGCGCTACGGGTTTTATTGGAAGTCATCTTATTAAGATGCTCACACGGTCAATGAATGAACCTATACGAGCGATCACTCGCCAGTCTATAGAGACTGAATTACCTGATGCAGTAGAGTTCATTCAGGGTGATATCAATCATTGGAGATCTTTAAGTCCACATCTAGAGCCGGGCGCAACCTTAATCAATCTTGCATATTCAAATCAGAATTCGCTGGGGGATGTGAGCGACTCAATCAGTGAAATGATTGAGGTCTGTGCAGAAAAAGGAATAAAGAGACTTATTCATTGCAGTTCAATTTCTGTTTATGGGCGAGTAAAAGGCAGGGTTACAGAGCAGACTTTATGTGCACCTATTGATGAGTATGGCAAGATGAAGTTGGCCGTTGAAAAAACATTGTTAGATCAGGTTCAAGGTAGATTTGAGTTGGTTATTTTACGCCCTACGGAAGTGTTTGGTTCTGGTGGTAAAACACTAAGGACATTAATAAATGCCTTACTTATGCATAATAAGCATATTAACTATATGCGTTCATCACTGTTTGGTCGCAGACGTACACACTTGGTGCCAGTTGAAACTGTAGTGGATGCGATTCGGTTCTTATGTGTCGATAAAAGAGAATACCGAAAAGAAATATTTATCATCTCGGCAGATGCTGAAAGATTAAATAGTTTCTACGATATTGAACAATTACTGAGGGAAGAGTTGTGCTTAATTCGACACCCACTACCATTGATAATGATGCCACGTATTGTGCTCGAAAATGTTATGCGTATTGCTGGAAGAGCAACGGTTGATAGTAATATTATATATTCAGCAAGTAAGTTAGAAAAATTAGGTTTTCATAATCAATATTGCCTTAAAGAAGCGCTTAGGATACACGCTAGAACTTATATTAATTTAAATTCCATAGAGAGAGTTGATTGAAAATTCTACATGTAAATATGAGCCTAAATCGGGTAACGGGTGGTGGAACAGTTGAGCGAGTTATTCAACTTCATAAAGCGCTCATCAAGCTGGGAGTTGAGTCCCATATATTAACTATTAATGATCCTACAAATGACGCTCAAACGACCACGGTTGAGAATGTTACAAATTTACCTTGTTTAAATAGTAGGTGGTTTATTCCTTATCTTTCAATTTCGACAATTAAGGGATTGGTCCAAGAGGCTGATGCCATTCATTTGATGAATCATTGGACTGTTATAAATGCTTGGGTTTATTTTTGGGCTAGGAAATTAAAAAAGCCCTATATTATTTGCCCAGCTGGTGCCTTGACTATTTTTGGTCGGTCAAAAATTAAAAAATTTTTATATCAACAGTTAATTGGAAATAAAATTATTCGAAATGCTTCAGCAGCTATTGCAATTTCGCCTAACGAAGTGGAGCTTATGGAGAAATGCGGAGTCGTCACTGATAAAATTGTTAATATACCAAATGGTGTTAATGAAGACGACTTTAGTAGTAATGATGTAACTGCATTTAGAAACAAGTTTAATATAGGTAAAGTACCCTATATTCTGTTTGTTGGTAGGTTAAACTCGATTAAAGGGCCGGACCTTCTTCTCAATGCATTTGTAAAACTTCAGAAGGATTTGTCTCATCATCTCATCTTTACTGGACCTGATGGTGGCATGATGGAATCTCTTAAACAGCAAGCTTTAGATCTAGCGCTAAGTGATAGAGTTCACTTCATTGGGTATTTAGGTGGTGAGATGAAATCAAATGCAATTCATGGTGCTGATATCTTGGCCATTCCTTCACGACATGAAGCGATGTCAATTGTAGCGCTGGAGGCCGCAATTGCAAGTACGCCCATAATACTAACTGATCAATGTGGTTTTTCATCTTTGGCGGATGTTGGTGCGGCGATAGAAGTGCCCGCAACAGTTGATGGAATATCAAGGGGCTTAAAACATTTATTTATGGATAAATATGATTTTGAAAAAATGGGGAAGTGTGGACATACATTTGCGATGGAACATTATACTTGGTCTATTATGGCCCAACGGTTTATTGGGCTCGCAAACCAGATTAAGCAGTAAATAAAATTGTTGGTTAAAGCATCCCTTGCCTATCCTTTAGCTGCAGCAATCAATTTTTTTTCTGTAACTGGTTTATTGATTATTGCTGGCCTTCTTGGCATACAAGATCTAGCCGCCGAGATTGGCGTTGTACAGGGGGCATGTATAGCGGTTTTTCTTTCTTTATCAGGAAATGCGCGCAGTCTTATTCTTGCTGATAGCTCTGATAATGATGAAAGGAGCCTGTTTCATTTTAGGCTGCTGCTGTTGCTTCCTGCAGTTGTGGTCGCCTTTTTTTTGGTTGCGAGTCTTGTTGAAATACCAATATCTTTAATTGTTGGTTTGGTGCTTCGAAAAAGTTCAGAATGGATTGCTGAGCTTCAGCTTGCTAATAGAGAAAAGCATACTGATATTCTCTTTGCAAATCGTTATATTAAGGTAAATGTGCTAGGTTTTTTATTCCTCGTTTTGATGCTAGTTTTTTCATGGATGACGGCTTTCTATTTTGTTTTAAGTATTTGGGCCATACTGCCTATTATATTTACGTGGCCTTATATTCGATGGATTTATGGTGTAAAAGGCTTTAATCTTAGCTTTAAGAGATTTATCCCACACGTTGGCTCGAGTACTGTCATCGGAATAACCACGTATGTTTTTCGTGTATTGATGCTCCTTCTTGCTGGTAAGATGCTATCAGGACAAATGTTTACTGCCTATGCATTAGGTGGTGTAGTCAGCGCGCTCTATACTTATGCTCTAGGTCCGACCTTATTACTGCGAGGCAAGAATAATAAGACCCCAATAATCTTATTTGTTTTGATTACTGTAATCATAGGCTCTGCAGTATGTTTGTTAACTTACTTTTGGGGCAGTGAATTTTCATCGAGATTGTTTGTGTATGCTATTGGATTTTCTTTAATGGGCGGTGGCATTATGCTATGGGCGCAACGGCGGCGGCTGTATCTATTGCAAGTAGCAAAAAAAGATGTGTTTGTACCTGATGCACTTATAAACATACTGATTATCGTTTCCATACCATTTTTTTATTATGCCTTTGGTGAAGCATCTTTTGCGATCTTTTTTTTGTGGTCGGCAATCTTAAATTTATTTTTTTATGCATTACTAGGCCTTAAAAATCGGATTGGAAATATTTGAAATGCCAAAGTTTTTTATAAAAAATAACAGCAACCTAGCAATGGATTTACTACAGGCTTTGTTTTTATTACTCGTTTTCTTACCCGTGTTTTTCCTCTTATCTGGTTCGATCTTTACATCACACAGTTTTTATTACGATGCTCAAGCAAACTTATTATTATTGCCTTTGCCGATTGGATCTGTGTTTTGTTTTTTAGGTATAGCCTTTTTGCTTCGCCTAGAAAAAAAACATTTTGGTATGGGAGTTATTTTTTCAATCTTTACATTAATGGTGTTCAGCGTGATTGTTTCCTCAGGCGAGTCTGATAAGGCAGACTTGGCCAAGTTTATATTGCTCGCTCAATTTGTTTTACCTATATTTGGATTCGTACTTGGAAGTCTTTACTTATCACCTAAGTCAGATTATTTGAGATATGAGGCAATAGCGCTGTATGTATTGTTGCTAATTATACCCTTAGAGGTTATTGCCACTCTTATGAAAGGCAATGGTCAATTATATCCAAATTTATATGTTTTTAGTCTATATCAGCATTTACAATACTTGCCCGTCATTTTTGTCGGGTTATATTTTCTTACAATAAATTCTCTTCATCAAAATAATAGACTTCGAATTTTGGTTTTATTTCTGGCGCCGTGGATGGGTATTTATCTTGCTGCTTCTCTGTCTATTTTAGCTATGGTTCTAGGGGTGCTAGGAGTTATAGTGTCTTTATGGTTTTCAAATAAAAGTAGTAAAAGGTGGTATGTCATAATTGTGGTCATTTTTTTATGCAGCTCTTTCACTATCTATTACCCCAATGCTCAGGCAACAAGCACTTATGCATTGAAGTTTAGTAATGATGAGTTGGCAATACACAAAAATGAAACAATAACAGCGAAAGAAATATCTATCCAAGAGCACTCTCCTTTCGATGAGTTGCTCACAGCTCTACCAAATAACTTAACAGAAAGATTTCACTATTGGCGTTTTTATGGGGAAGGGATATTTGAAAGCCCTAAAATATTTCTATTTGGTCATCCAGCCCGTCCAGATAGAAATACATACCCGAGTGCCCATAACTATTATCTCGACCTGATTTATCATTTTGGTATAATAACTAGTTTGCCCATAATCTACTTGATTTTTGTCACTATGCGTAATTGTTTTAGAGTGATGGTGAAAGGAAAACTTACCTCTGAGTTAGCGATGACAATGGTGCTAGTCGGATTCTTTGTGTTTATTGATAACTCATTAAAAGTAGGTTTCCGTCAACCTTATTCTGGAATGGTGATGTTCTTTCTCTGGGGCGTCTTATTGATAAAGCTTAGTAATTATGATGAAAAAAGGACTTGGTCATAGATATGATCGGCAGGCAGAAACATGAATTATAGGATGGAGAAGTTTAATCCTTTATCTATATTTATATATTTAATATCGATAGTAATTTTTTGTTTATCTCTTTATACGATTACCAAATATTCTGGTAATGGATATGTATACATATTATTTACGATAACTTCCAATGCATTGCTTTATTTAGGGTTTCGGAAAAATGCTATTTTCTTTGATACATTCATTGGCCTGTTTCTTTGGCTAGGTTTCTGGTTAAAATTAACGATAAGAGTTGCTTTTATGGATGGCCGTTTTCACGAGGCGGTAGGTAGCTTTAATGGTTCTCCAGAGGCATTTGATCGTGCTTTATTGGTTACATCGAGCGCATTATTGGGCTTCATAGTCGCGAGCATTATCCGTGAAAGGTTTATATTTAACTATCCTAAAAATATAATCGATGATCACCAGCAAGGTCTATTTCGATTCTACAAAGACCATCGGAAAGCTATTTTAGTAGGTTTTGTGTTTTTGTTTGTGACTGTTGCTATCTCAAATGTTTTTTTGGGGATATATCAAAGAGGGACTATACCGAGCACGATCTTACCTTATGGTTTAAGCGGGGTTTATAAATGGTTGCTTTTATTTGGGCTGGCAACTTTTTCAGCCATAATATTAAAATTTGAACGGGTACTCACTAATAAAACCTCCTACCTAGCTGTAATGTTGAGTCTTATAGAAAGTATGGTAAGCAATATTTCTCTTATGAGTCGCGGGATGATCTTAAATGTTGGCTCTTTGATGTATGGCTTAATTAGAGATGCAAAAATACACCAAATTAACGTAAAAAAAAGATTTTTATTATCATGTACGATTATTATTGTCATACTATTTGGAAGCTCAGTTTTTGCCGTGAATTATATTCGTGCAAGTAGTTTCCATGACCATAATGATGATAACAACTCACGTTTGATCGAAAGTGCCACTAACTCGACGAAACTAATGTTTCTTGACCGCTGGGTTGGAATAGAAGGGGTGATGGCGGTATCAAGTTATCATGGACAAAGCTGGGATCTGTGGAAAAAAGCTTGGCAAGAGAATTTTAACGTGAACGATACTAGTTTTTATGATAATAATATTATTACATCGCCTTACGTTACAACGGATAAGTTAAAACATCATTTTATCTCCCTCCCCGGGATTGTGGCATTTTGTTTTTATCCTGGTTCGTTTATATTCTTATTCGTCTGTATGTTCATATTGAGCATTTTCGCTGGTCTGATTGAAATAATTACATTCAAATTAGGTGGGTATAATATTATTTTAACGGCCCTGTTAGCTCAGGTTATTGCCTTTAGGTTCGCTAGTTTTGGCTACGTGCCTGCACAAACATATCTACTCTTCGGAACTATTATTCTGAATGTTGTGATTATTTATTTGGCGAATAAATTTTTGTTGATGTGGCAGGATCGATGAACAAGGTTTTTAGTATATGATTGCTACCGAAGTTTTTATTAACATTCCTGTCTGTGTAATGTGTTGTCTGCCATTTGACAGGGAGCTAAAAAAATAATGCGGATTCTTCTAGTGACACAGTATTTCTGGCCAGAGTCCTTTATAATTAATCAGCTGGCTAAGTTGTTAGTTGAACAAGGTCATCAGATCGTTGTACTGACAGGAAAACCAAATTACCCTGAAGGTAAGATTTTTACAGGGTATAAAAAAGAGTATGTATTAAAAGAGCAGATGGGTGATGTAGAGGTTATGCGAATTCCACTTCGCCCTAGAAAGTCTGGAAATGCTAAAGATTTAGTTCTTAATTATCTGTCATTTGTCTTTTCTGGTTTATTTCGATTCCCCTGGCTGATCAAGGGGAGAAAATTCGATGTGGTTTTTGTATTTGCGCCATCACCTATCACTTCAGCTATTCCGGCTATTTTTTTGAAATATATAAAACGTACTCATTTAGTTATATGGGTACAGGATCTATGGCCTGAAAGTCTTTCGGCAACAGGATTTGTTCGAAATAAACTTGTACTAAAGATCGTTCGCTATATGGTGAAGGTTATCTATGCTTGTTCAGATACTTTATTGGTACCTTCTATCGCATTTATAAAGCCTGTGAGCGCATTATCAAATACGGAGAAAATTAAGTATTATCCGAACTCAACTGAAGATATGCAGGCTTTAAAAGCTGGGGATAGAAACTCTGAAATACCAGAATCATTAAAAGAATTACTTACAGAAAACTTTTGCTTAGTATTCGCAGGAAATATCGGTAGTGCACAATCTATAGACACGTTAATTTCTGCTGCTCAAAGACTCACGGCAATTAGTGATATTAGAATTGTACTCGTTGGTGAGGGAAGTTTGTTAGCGTGGGCAAAAGAAGAGGTGAGACGTAGGGAGCTTAAAAATGTAATCTTTACTGGTTCCTTTCCAAATAGTTTGATGCCTGCCATTTTCTCCAGATCTGAGGCATTACTCGTATCTTTGAAAGCAGAAGAGATTTTCTCTTATACCATTCCAAGTAAAGTTCAAGCCTATATGAGTTCTGGGCGACCAATTATTGCAACAATCAATGGTGAAGCAGCAAGAGTCATTGATGAAGCTGGAGCTGGTTTGACTTGTCCTGCACAAGATGTGGAGGCATTAGTAGTTACAATTGGCCAGTTTTATAATATGAAACCATTAGAACGAGAGAAGTTAGGACAACAAGGTAGAAAATATTTTCTGGAAAATTTTGAAATGAAGCAGCAGAGCAAAAGGTTGATTGAAATTTTAGAGCAAAGAATTGCACAAAAAAAAGTGAAAAAAAAATGAAAGTACTCGTATTAGGTGCAACAGGTATGCTTGGTAGTGCAGTATTTAATTTACTTTCTACGAATTCTAAGTATCAGGTTTGGGGGACGGTGAGAAATGGGAACAATTTAGCGTATTTTGATGCTGAGATGCATGATCATTTGGTAAGCAATATTGATGTACTAGATCATGATTCGCTAGTTAATGTTCTAAACCGCATCCAGCCAGAAGTTGTAATCAATTGCATTGGTTTAATTAAGCAATTTTCTGACGCAAATGATCCTTTATCAGCTTTGCCTATAAATGCCTTATTTCCTCACCAGTTAGCGAATTTGTGCGACTTAGCCAAAGCTCGTTTAATTCATATTAGTACGGATTGCGTTTTTAACGGCCGCAAAGGAATGTATATTGAAGATGATATTTCTGATGCGGAGGACTTGTATGGCAAATCGAAATATATCGGTGAGTTGCATAATTTACCTCATGCGATAACATTGCGAACCTCCATTATTGGTCATGAGTTGAGTAGTAACGCATCACTAGTTAACTGGTTTTTATCACAAACAGGAACGGTAAAGGGTTATAAGAAGGCGATCTTTTCAGGTTTGACTACTCTTGAGCTGGCAAACGTTATTCAGGATTGGGTGATACCAAATGCAAACTTACATGGCTTGTACCATGTATCTGTTGACCCAATTGACAAATACACACTTTTAAATTTCATTGCCGAAATTTATGGCAAGAAAATTGAGATTCGAGCCGATGATACCGTAAAAATTGATCGCTCGCTTGACTCAACACGGTTTAAGCTGGCAACGGGATATCAGCCACCACCTTGGCGACAATTAATTGAAAAAATGCATCAACTGCATGAAGGAATGAAATAAATCATGTTCGATAACAAAGTTTTAATGATAACCGGTGGAACGGGCTCTTTCGGTCATACTGTATTGAAGCGTTTTCTTGATACCAATGTGAAAGAAATTCGTATTTTCAGCCGTGATGAGAAAAAACAAGAAGACATGCGGATTGAGCTCGCTAATGATAAGGTTAAGTTTTACATTGGTGATGTGCGTGATTATGACAGTGTTTCGCAAGCCATGGTGGGAGTGGATTACATTTTTCATGCAGCGGCACTCAAACAGGTACCTTCGTGTGAATTTTATCCTATGGAAGCTGTTAAAACCAATGTGTTGGGTACTGAAAATGTACTGAATGCTGCGATAGCAAAGGGTGTGAAACGAGTTGTTGTGTTGAGTACGGATAAGGCCGTTTACCCTATCAATGCAATGGGTATTTCAAAGGCGATGGCTGAAAAAATTGTGGTTGCAAAATCACGCTCGATTGCTGATGGTGGGCCGATTGTGTGCTGCACTCGCTATGGTAATGTTATGGCCTCACGTGGCTCGGTGATTCCGTTATTTATTAATCAAATGAAGTCCAATGAGCAACTGACAGTGACCGACCCGAATATGACTCGATTTTTAATGTCACTCGAGGATTCTGTTGATTTGGTGTTGCATGCATTTGAAAATGCACAACAAGGTGATATTTTTGTTCAAAAAGCTCCGGCATCGACACTAACGGATTTGGCTCAAGCTTTGAAAGAGTTATTTGTTAGTCAGAGCACAGTTAAAATTATTGGTACTCGACATGGTGAAAAATTGTATGAATCACTAATTTCACGAGAAGAGATGGCTAAAGCAGATGATATGGGGCGTTATTATCGAGTACCTGCTGATAATCGAGACTTGAATTATAAAAAATACTTTGTTGAAGGTGAGACTCATATTTCAGAAGTGGATGACTACACATCTCATAACACACAGCGTCTTGATGTTGGAGAGGTTAAAACCTTGCTAATGAAGTTGGACTATATCCAGGATGCACTTAATGCTTAAGGTAATGACATTAGTTGGCACACGTCCCGAACTGATTAAAATGAGTCGTGTGATTGCAGAATTGGATAAGCAGGTAAGTCATGTTTTAGTTCATTCTGGACAGAACTATGACTATGAATTGAATCAAGTTTTTTTTGATGATTTAGAGATTCGTAAGCCAGATCACTTTTTAAATGCTGGCGGTGATACCGCGGCTAAAAGTATTGCTGATATTATTACTAAAGCCGACGACATTTTTGAACTTGAAAAGCCAGATGCAGTGCTGTTATATGGTGATACTAACACCTGTCTAGCTGTGATGGCAGCAAAAAGACGCAAGATTCCTGTTTTTCACATGGAGGCGGGCAATCGTTGTTTTGATCAACGTGTGCCAGAAGAGTTGAACCGCAAAGTCTTGGACCATTTGAGTGATATAAATATGGTCCTGACGGAACATGCTCGAAGTTATTTGCTTGCTGAAGGCGTTCGTCCTGAAACGATTATTAAAACTGGCTCGCATATGCAAGAGGTTTTGGAACATTACATGCCAAAAATTCTTGCATCTGATGTGTTGTCCCGAGAAAATCTTGAAGTAGATAAGTTCTTTATTGTAAGTGCCCATCGAGAGGAAAATGTTGATACGCCAGAAAATTTGAGACAGTTGATTTTTACGCTTCATGCTTTAGCAGATGAATATCAGTACCCTATTATTGTGTCTACGCATCCAAGAACAAGAAAACGTTTAGAAGCATTAGAGGGGCATGTAGAACATCCATTAATTCGTTTTGTGAAACCATTCGGTTTATTAGATTACATAAAACTGCAAATGTCTGCTTATTGCATTCTTTCAGATAGTGGCACGATAACAGAAGAAGCGTCGTTATTAAATTTACCGGCGATTACCATACGGAATGCTCATGAACGACCGGAAGGAATGGATGAAGGCACATTAATTATGAGCGGGCTAAAGGCTGAAAGAGTCTTAGAATCTGTGAAAATTATTACAGAACAGCATCGACGAGATAATAGAGTGATGAAAATAGTCGGGGATTATCAAGGCGGCGCAGTCTCTAAACAAGTCGTTAGAGTAGTACTCAGCTATACTGACTACATAAACCGGACTGTTTGGCACAAAGAATAAGTGGATAACATTTCGTGATTTTAGTGACTGGTTCTAGTGGCTTTGTAGGGAATGCCATTATCAAGTATCTGGCAAATATTGGACACGATGTTCGTGCTAGTTCACGTCAAGATAAATTTGGTTATCCAAGTAATGTACAGTTTTTTTATAGTGGTGATTTAGCCGTGGATATGGATTGGCGGCAAGCAACGAATAAGGTAAACGTAGTCATTCATACTGCTGCTCGTGTCCATGTGATGAACGATGATATAAGGGATCCGCTGACCGAATTTCGAAAAATAAATACACTTGCTACATTAAATCTCGCGAAACAAGCCGCACAAGCAGGTGTTAAACGATTTATTTTTATCAGTTCAGTTAAGGTCAATGGAGAAATGACAGGGGTGAATAAACCCTTTACTCCAGATGACAAATTTGTCCCTGACGATCCTTATGGTCTGTCTAAATATGAAGCGGAGCAAGGTTTATTAGCTTTAGCAAAAGAAACAGGCATGGAGGTGGTTATTATACGACCGCCTTTAGTTTATGGTCCTGGAGTCCGGGCAAATTTCGTATCGATGATGATGTGGGTTAATAGATGTGTGCCACTTCCATTCGGGGCGATATACAATCAACGTTCATTCGTCGCCTTAGATAACTTAGTGAGTTTCATTATTCATTGTATAGATCATCCCCAAGCCGCTAATGAAGTGTTTTTAATTTCGGATGGTGAGGATGTTTCTACAACTAAGTTATTGCAAAAGGTAGCTAAAGCTTTGAATAAAAAGTCTTGGCTGATTCCCGTGCCAGTAAAATGGATGACATTTGCAGCCAAATTGATCGGAAAGGGGAATGTGGCAAATCGTTTGTTTGGCTCTTTGCAGGTAGATAGTTCTAAAGCACGAGTATTATTGAGCTGGGAGCCTGTGATAACAATGGATGAGCAATTGAAAAAAACAACGAATGCATATTTGAATAAACCGCATGATTAATGCTCTGTCATGCCTTCCTAACTTTAGTCACTTACCCCAACACAGGTTGTTTAGATGAAAAGAGTGTTAGATTTAATTCTCGCTTTTGTGGCAGTGTTGATTTTATTGTTGCCTATTATGTTGGTTGCCGCATTAGTAAAAATGACTTCAAAAGGCCCTGCTTTATATTGGTCTGATCGCGTTGGCAAAAATAATACTATCTTCAAAATGCCTAAGTTTCGAAGTATGAAGGTAGATACCCCTGTTATAGCTACGCATTTACTAGTAGATCCGAAAAGTGTTTTGACACCAGTTGGTCACTTTTTACGTAAATCGAGTTTGGATGAATTGCCTCAGCTCTGGTCAATTTTAAAAGGAGATATGAGTTTTGTTGGTCCAAGACCGGCGCTGTTTAATCAGAATGACCTGATAGCATTACGGACGGATCAAAGTGTTCATTTGCTTATTCCCGGATTAACTGGCTGGGCACAGGTGAATGGACGTGATGAATTACCTATCCCCCAGAAAGTAGCTCTGGATGTTGAATATTTAGAACGTCAATCACTTAAAATGGATATTAAGATTATCTGGCTCACGTTTATTAAGGTATTAAAAAAAGATGGGGTATCTCATTAATAAATTTAAACTGCCTTTAAGCGTAATGAGTTTAAATTGATTCCAGTTATTTTATCCGGTGGGAGTGGTGTTCGTCTCTGGCCTTTGTCTAGGAAACATAAACCCAAGCAATTTTTAAATTTATTTGGCGATCACACCTTATTTCAAAATACTTTGGTTCGTCTGGATGGATTAATGGATTTGCAAGATCCGATTGTAGTCTGTAATCATAACCATCGTTTTATGGTCGCTGAACAGTTGCAAGAGATAGGCGTTGATAATGCTGAGATTATCTTAGAGCCATTTGGCCGTAATACTGCACCTGCTATTGTAGTCGCCGCGTTACAAGCATTAAAGTTGAATGAAGACCCACTGTTATTGGTTTTGCCTGCAGATCATGTTATTCACGACATAGAAGCATTTCATTATGCGGTTAATATTGCATGTGAGCAAGCTAAAAATGATGCATTAGTGACATTTGGTATTGTGCCAACATTACCAAATACGGAGTATGGTTATATTGAAGCTGTTAATAAAGGTTGCATGAGTGCGGTGAAAGCGTTTGTCGAAAAACCTGATTTAGCTGCTGCACAAACTTACGTTGATTCAGGTAGCCATTATTGGAATAGTGGTATATTTTTGTTCAAGGCATCTATTTTTTTGAATGAACTAGAACTGCATGCGCCTGAAATATTTAATGCTTGCCGCCTTGCATTGTCAGCTTCTCAGAAAGATTTGGATTTTATTCGTTTGGATGAGGTGACATTTCAACACTGTCCTTCAGACTCGGTTGACTATGCCGTGATGGAGAAAACGAATCAAGCGGTTGTCGTGCCTCTGGATGTTGGCTGGAGTGATGTTGGTTCATGGTCATCATTGTGGGAATGTGCCGAGCAGGATGTGGATAGAAATATTCTAAAGGGCGATGTGATAATCGATGATGTGCAAGATTCTTATATTCACAGCGAACATCGTCTAGTCTCTGCTGTAGGTGTTCAAAATCTCGTGGTGGTAGAAACAGCCGACACAGTGATGATTGCAAATAAGGAAAGTGTTCACAAAATAAAATCAGTAGTTAATCAGCTAATTAAAGATGATCGCCCTGAGGCGATACAACATCGATTGTGTCACCGTCCATGGGGTTATTATGACTGCATAGACGTCGGCGAGCGTTTTCAGGTGAAACGAATCACTGTGAATACAGGGGCTTCATTATCATTACAAATGCATCATCATCGTGCGGAACATTGGGTTGTGGTGTCAGGCATCGCAAAAGTTACTTGTGGTGATAAGGTGACTTTATTATGTGAAAATGAATCAACGTATATTCCGGTAGGTACAATTCACCGGCTTGAAAATATTGGCAAAGGGTTATTAACGATTGTAGAAGTGCAATCAGGACATTATTTAGGTGAAGATGATATTGTACGTTTAGATGATGGTGCCGGTTATACCTAAACAAGAAATTATTTTTACATAAGCATTTAGCGTATTGCTAGATGATAGTCATTGAATTACTATTCCTGTTAGATTACCTATCTTGGGTAATCATTATTGACATGGAGTATATGGATATGAAAGTTAATAAGTTATTTGGTGCGATATTATTGAGTGTAATGTTGTCGCTGAGTTCTGCATACGCAATGGATAAAATTAACATCAACACGGCAACACAGTCAGAATTACAAGCACTGAATGGTGTAGGTGAGAAAACCGCTGCTGCGATTATTCAATATCGTGAAGAAAATGGCATGTTTAAGTCAGTGGATGACTTAGTGAATGTCAAAGGTATTGGTAGTAAGAAAGTAGCAAAACTAACGGAAAGCATGACCATTTCTGAATAAAATTAAACTTGGTTTTAAATCGGGCGCAGTTAGTATTTCTAATTGCGCCTTTTTTATACCTCAAACTCTGTAACTTGCTTCGTTGTTTGCCGTAATACGCGAAAAAGAAGTCTTATTCGCTTTAGCCAGCCGTATTAATTAGATAAGGTGCTAATCAATTTCTGTTGTAGTTCATCTTGTTCTATCGTGTTTAATGGCTCTCCAGTGGGTGTAGAGACAAAAAATACATCTTCAACTTGATCACCTAATGTCATGAGTTTAGCATTACTAAGTTGGATATCTTGTTGTAAAAATACTTGGGCAATCGAAGAGAGAAGCCCTGGTCTATCATGGGTTCTTAGTTCCATCACTGTGTGGTTTTGCTCTTCATTGGTTTGAAATTGAATGTTGGGCGTTGTTTCGAACAATCTCATTTTTCTAGGTGTAATAACGGAGTTATAAGTTTTGATTTCATCTAAGTGACTCAGCTGTTTTTCTAATGCACGGATGATATCTGTTTGATGTTGATTTAAGCTGTTAACGATGTAGGTATTGAGGGTATAGCCATCCGATGTAATACTAATTTTTGCATCCAGAATATCTAAGTGTAGTTGTTCTAGACATGCGGTTGTTGCAGCAAAAATACGGGGTCTATCTGGGGTACAAATAAAGATCTCCAGCATATTTTCCTGATCATGTTTTCTGCTGTTAATGAGCGTTGTAGTTGCTGGGTTTTGGATGCGGATTGCGGATTGCCAACAGATTTCGTCGACAGTATGGCGTAGAAAATAATCCGGCTCATAGTGTTGCCATAAATCGCTTATTTGTTTTTCTGAAAAGGATTGTTCACTAAGTGATTTCAATGCCGAAGATTGTTGACGCTGACTTTTCTCAGCCGTATTTTTAGCCATTTCATTATGATCAAGCAACCATTGCTTAGTGGTGTGATACAGTTGTTTTAGTAATGAGTCTCGCCAGCTATTCCATAGATTGTTATTGGTGGCACGAATGTCGGCTACGGTTAATAAGTAGAGGTAGTTAAGTCGTTCGACAGTGTGCACCTTTTCCCCAAATATTTTAATAACTTCAGGATCATGAATATCAAATTTTTGTGCGGTTGACGACATGGTGAGATGCTGACGCACCAAAAAGGTCACAATGTCAGTATCAAAATCACTCAGACTATGTTGGCTGCAAAATGCAGCGGCATCAACCATTCCTAGCTTACTATGATCGCCACCGCGGCCTTTGGCAATATCATGAAATAAACCAGCAATGAATAATAATTCTGGTTTGGCTAGTTGTTCATACACTTCAGAGCAAAGTGGAAATTCTACGTGGTATTCTGGGCAGGAAAATCGTCGTAGGTTTCTGACTAGAAATAAAGTATGTTCATCGACGGTGTAGGCGTGAAATAAATCATGTTGCATTTGACCGACAATTTGGCCAAATGCAGGCAAGTATGCTCCTAAAATTCCGAGTCTATTCATACGTCGAAACTCATGAGTAACGCCTTTAGGTTGGCGAATAATTTCCATGAATAAGCTGCGGTTTTTGATGTCAGCTCGAAAGCGTTTGTCGATAAGGTGACGATGTGCATGAAGTTGGCGAATAGTATCGGCACGGATACCTTTTATTCCAGGTTGCTGCTGTAATATTAAAAATACTTCCAGCATGGCATAGGGGTAAAAGGCAAAAATCCCTGAGTTGATCGTTTCAAGATAACCATTATGAATTTGAAATCGTCTGTTTATCGGTTCAATTTGTGGCGTCTCATTCGCTAGAATGATGTTCTCTTCAAAAAGTTGTAATAACAGTTCATTCATTTGACTGACCGAGCGAGCGCAACGGTAATAATCTTTCATGAAGTGTTCAACAGCAAGTCGACTATCGGTTTCTTGATAACCGAGGTGTTTGGCTACTGCTCGTTGGTGATCAATCATTAACTTTTCTTGTTTACGATTGGCAACAAGGTGCAGTGAAAAACGGACACGCCACAAAAACCGTCGTGCTTTATCTAAACGTTCATATTCACTACTGGCGAGGAAACCTTTTTGTTTTAGGCCCTTCAGATCGTTCACGTCAAAATGTTGTTGGGCCACCCAACTAATAACCTGTAGATCACGTAAACCGCCGGGTGATTCTTTAATATTCGGTTCTAGATTGTTGATGGAATCATTATATTTGAGATGACGTTGTAATTGTTCGTGTTTCTTTTGTTGATAAAAGCGGGATGTATCCCACGTTTTGTGGTTAATAGTAAGTTGCTGTAATGCCGAATATAATGACTTTTCGCCACACAGTAGTCGTGTTTCAAGCAGGTTTGTCGCAATGGTAATGTCATCTTCTGCTTGTTGACGACATTCTGGAATGGTGCGGACACTATGGCCGATTTCAAGGCCAACATCCCACAGTTGAGTCAGAAAGGTAGAAAGCTCACTGGGTGGTTGGTCCGAAACAGATTCATCAAGTAAGACTAATAAATCAATATCTGAATGAGGGTGGAGCTCACCGCGACCGTAGCCGCCAACGGCGATAAGGCTAATCGGTGCATCGGCAGAAATATGATGTTGCCAGATGTCTTGTAATACTTCGTCAATAAAAGCAGCACGTTGCTGTACCAGGGTAATGATGTCTGCTTGGTCTTCAAACTGCTGTTTTAAATAAGTTTGGCCTTCTTGGAGTGCAGCACGATAAAAACCAATATTTAGGGTGCCCGAATTCGGTTTTTGATTATTACCTATCTGCCAAAGCGATAACAGTGAGCTTGTCATAAGTTAAATAACTTCATCCTTACGCAAGGTTAAGATTTCGTGGCCAGTTTCGGTCACTAGAATAGTATGTTCCCATTGTGCTGATAAAGAGCGATCTTTAGTTACGACGGTCCAATTATCAGGCAGTTGTTTGATATGTCGTTTTCCTGCATTCACCATTGGCTCAATCGTAAAGGTCATGCCAGCTTCTAGAGCCAAACCGGTTCCCGGTGTTCCATAATGTAATACTTGAGGTTCTTCATGAAACACAAGACCAATGCCATGTCCGCAATATTCTTGAACGATAGAAAAATTTTGTGCTTCAGCATGTACTTGAATCGCACGACCAATATCACCTAATTGAATACCAGGTTTTACCATTGCAATGCCAATTAACATGGCTTCGCGAGCATTTTCGCACAGGCGTTGAGCAAGAATAGACGTTTTACCGACATGAAACATCATGCTGGTATCGCCGTGGTAGCCGTCTTTAATAACAGTGATATCGATATTAATAATATCGCCGTCTTTTAGCTTTTTGTCACCAGGAATACCATGACAGATAACATGATTGACCGAGGTACAAATTGACTTTGGAAAACCGTGATAATTTAGAGGAGCAGGTATGGCTTGTTGAATATCTACAATATAATCATGACAAATTTTGTTTAATTCATCGGTAGTAATGCCGGCTACAACGTGAGGTTCAATCATCGTCAGTACGTCAGCAGCTAGGCGACCAGCGACACGCATTTTTTCGATTTCTGCTGTTGTTTTGATACTAACGGCCATGAGTGAATTGTTTCCTTTTAAGATAGACGGAATAATATTTAGATATAGGTGCTAGTGTGCCGGAAAATGAGTGAAACGACCAGTAAATTGATGCTAATAGATTATAGTTTTGCCGAATATAAAGATGTTTTGAGCAAACGTTAAAGTTCGGTGATTATTATCTAGCCCTGTTATGCGTATAAATTTAATTCATTAAAAGGCTGTTGTTGTCGAGCTGATGGCGATAAACAGATTGATTTTACTTTGTTTTTATACGTGATTTGTGGAATAATATGCGCGCCTAATATAAGGCACAAATCACACATGCACCGGCACAAGTCTCGGGGTGCTAACAGCTTGGTCAGTTAGTCGATATTTGGGGTGTGTGGAGGTTTAACCCCACAATTAATATAAAGGTTTTAATTAAAATGGCTAAAACAACAATGCGCCAAATGCTTGAGGCAGGCGTTCACTTCGGTCACCAAACTCGCTACTGGAACCCAAAAATGGGTCCGTTTATTTTTGGTAAACGTAATAATATCCATATCTTGAATCTTGAGCACAGCTTACCAATGTTCAATGATGCATTGAACTTCGTTGGTAAATTGGCTTCTAAAAAAGGTCGTATCCTATTCGTAGGTACTAAACGTGCAGCACAAGATCCTATTCGTGAAGATGCAGAACGCGCTGGTATGCCGTATGTAAATCGCCGTTGGTTAGGTGGTATGTTAACGAACTACCAAACTGTGCGTAAATCAATCAAACGTTTAGATACGATTCAAGAAATGATCGAGTCTGGAAAATTAGAAGGCTTGAAAAAGAAAGAAGTTTTAAACTTGACACGTGAGCAAGAAAAACTAGAAAAAAGCATCGGTGGTATCCGTAAAATGGGTGGTTTACCTGATGCATTATTCGTTATCGACGTTGATCATGAGCGTATTGCTATTCAAGAAGCTAACAAGTTAGGTATTCCTGTTATTGCTATCGTTGACTCTAATAGCAATCCAGATGGTGTTGACTATGTTATTCCTGGTAACGACGACTCTATGCGTGCTATCAAACTTTACACAACAAGCATGGCTGAAGCGATTTTAGATGGTCGCGCTGCTGTTGCAAATGGTGCTGAAGAGATGGCTGATGTTGTTGCTGCTGAAAGTACAGAAGCGGCGGCTGAGTAATATCATCTAGTTAAACACGTATGCAGGCTCACTAGTTTAGTGGGCCTGTATTGTATGTACGGCTAGAGATTCTGGTGTACATAGTTAAAAAGATATAAAGGGCTAAACAAATGGCAATTACTGCTGCATTAGTAAAAGAACTGCGTGAGCGTACTGGCTCAGGCATGATGGAATGTAAAAAAGCGTTGGTAGCATCTAACGGTGATATCGAAGTTGCAATTGATGAAATGCGTAAATCTGGTTTAGCTAAGGCTGATAAAAAATCTGATCGTATCGCTGCTGAAGGTGTTGTTGCAATTGAAATCAGCGCCGATGGCCAACAAGCTGTTATGTTAGAAATTAACTCTGAAACTGACTTCGTTGCTAAAGCAGAAGACTTTATGGCTTTTGTTGACAATGTTTCTAAAACAGTTTTGGCTGCCCAACCTGCCGATCTTGAAGCATTAATGGCTCTACCATTAAATGCTGCAGGCGAATCAATTGAAGTTGTTCGTCAAGCATTGGTCGCTAAAATTGGTGAAAACATCAAAGTCCGTCGTTTTGCATTAATGGCAACTAACGATGGAATCATCGGTTCATATCGCCATGGTGACCGTATAGGTACGATGGTGAAAATGACGGGTAATAATGTTGCTCTTGCTAAAGATTTAGCAATGCATGTCGCGGCTAATCGTCCAAGCGCTATTTCTGCTGCTGATTTACCTGCTGAATTGCTTGAGAAAGAACGTGATATCGTTGCAACTCAAGCAAAAGAAAGCGGTAAGCCTGATGCGATTGTTGAAAAAATGGTTGAAGGTCGCATGAGCAAATTTGTAAATGAAATTAGCTTAATGGGCCAGCCTTTTGTGAAAGATCCTGACGTAACGGTTGAGCAGCTTGTGAAAAAAGCAAATGCAACTGTTGAGGCGTTTGAATTCTTTGAAGTGGGTGAAGGTATCGAGAAAGCGGTAGATAACTTTGCTGAAGAAGTAATGGCACAAGTAAAAGGTAACTAAAAAATGACAGAAACAGGCAATAAACCAGCTTACAAACGCGTTCTACTTAAATTAAGTGGTGAGGCGTTAATGGGGGATGCTGACTACGGCATTCAGCCCGAGGTTATTGCTCGTTTCGCAACAGAAATCTCCGAGCTCAGCGCACAAGGTGTTGAGCTCGGGATTGTCATTGGCGGTGGAAATATTTTCCGTGGTGCCGGATTAGCGGCCAGTGGAATGGATCGTGTTAGTGGCGATCATATGGGTATGTTAGCGACGGTGATGAATGCTCTCGCACTACAAGATGCCTTAGAACAAAAAGGTTCGTTTTGCCGCGTCATGTCAGCAATACGAATAAATGAAGTGTGTGAAGATTATTTACGTCGTCGTGCGATTCGCCATTTAGAAAAAGGTCGTATTGTTATTTTCGCAGCAGGTACAGGAAATCCATTTTTCACTACCGATTCTGCTGCCAGTCTGCGTGCTGTTGAAATTGGTGCAGACTTGCTGATAAAAGCAACACAAGTGGATGGTGTTTATACTGCCGATCCTAAAAAAGACCCTAATGCAGTGCGTTATGATGAGTTAAGTTATGATGAGGTTATCTCTAAGCGTTTAGCCGTAATGGATACGACCGCAGTGGTGATGTGCCAAGAGCAGAAGATGCCTTTACGGGTATTTGATGTGCATAAACAGGGTAATTTGACCAAACTGATTTATGGTGAAAATATTGGTACGCTAGTTCGATAGACTTTTCGTTAAAACAATAACGTTCAAACTAGTCAAATTAATAGCTAAGTAGGATACAAAAACATGATTGAAGATATTAAAAAAGATGCGGCCGATAGAATGCAAAAAAGCGTTGCTGCACTTACAACTGCCATGGCCAAAATTCGCGCTGGTCGTGCGCATACTAGCTTATTAGATCAGATCGTGGTGCCATATTACGGATCAGATGTGGCATTAAGCCAAGTGGCCAATGTAGGGATTGAAGATTCACGTACACTGACTGTCACGCCGTGGGAAAAAAACATGTTGTCGGTGGTGGAAAAAGCCATCATGACGTCAGATTTAGGTGTTAATCCAAATAGTGCGGGTATGACAATACGTATTCCTATCCCACCTTTGACCGAAGAACGTCGTAGAGATATGGTTAAAATTGCTAAAAATGAAGCAGAAGGTGCTCGTATTGCTGTGCGCAATATTCGACGTGATGCGAATAGCACGCTGAAAGATTTATTGAAAGAAAAAGAAATTTCAGAAGATGAAGAGCGCGGCGCTGAAGAGTTGGTTCAAAAATTAACAGATTCAACGATTAAACAAATAGAAGCCGTGTTGGCTGAAAAAGAAGTTGATTTGATGGAAGTGTAGTGACGGATATCTTACCGTCTTATAAACACACATGTCAGAGGAAAATCACCTAGTCCCACAGCATATTGCCATCATTATGGATGGCAATGGTCGTTGGGCAAAAAAACGACTTCGACCGCGCTTTATGGGCCATAGAGCAGGCGTGAAATCCGTCGAAAGGATAGTTAAGCACTGTATAGAACGCAATGTTGCTGTATTGAGTTTATTTGCCTTTAGCAGTGAGAACTGGCGTCGACCAGGCAAAGAAGTCCGCTTGTTGATGGAGCTATTTGCTCTATCATTAAAACAACAAGTTAAACTGTTGCATCAAAACAATATTCGTTTGCGAATTATTGGTGATGTCAGCAAGTTTTCCCCTAGCTTACAAAAACAAATATCCCAAGCTGAAAAGTTAACGGCATTGAATAGTGGGTTGACCATTAATATTGCTGCGAATTATGGTGGACGTTGGGATATTACACAATCAGTTAGACAGCTAGCCGAGAAAGTGAAAACAGGTGAATTGTTGGCAGAAGATATTACTGAAGAAACCATTTCTTCTGGGCTCACGACAGCCGAAATTCCAGAGCCAGACTTGTTTATCCGTACGGGGGGGGAACAACGCGTCAGTAATTTTTTATTATGGCAAATGGCTTATACTGAATTTTTCTTTACTGATACATTATGGCCAGACTTTGATGGCGCAGAATTAGATAAAGCGATTAGCTCTTTTTGCCAACGCGAACGACGTTTTGGTAAAACATCTGAACAATTACGAGAAAATGATAATGCTTAAACAGCGATTATGGACTGCGGGTCTATTGATTCCAGTGGTGATGTTAAGCATTTTATACGTACCCATATCCATACTTCAGTGGTTATTCGCCGGCATTATTATTTTGGCGGCAATAGAGTGGTTTACCATCATTGGTTACGTAGGTCGCGTGCAAATGATGTCGACAATCGTGGTGTTGACTGTAATTAGCAGTGTAGGCTGGCTGCTTTCTACAGAAGCAGTAATGATAATGCCTTTAATTGTTTGGGGGGGCATATTACTTATCGTGAGTCGTTATGCACACCGCGCTATGCCAAAGTGCATTCATACATTAATAATGAAGCGAACCTATGCTTTAATTTTAGCCTCTGTAGTTTTAGCCTTATTTGGCCATGGAGCAGTGATACTTCATCAATCTAGCGTGTTGGGGCCACAGCAATTACTGTTTGTCATGGTATTAGTCTGGCTTGCTGATACGGGAGGTTATTTTGCAGGTAAACGATGGGGAAAAACACCCTTAGCTAAGGCTATTAGCCCAAATAAAACCTGGGAAGGTGTGGCTGGTGCGATAGTGTTGGGTGGAATATGGACTTTAATAGGCTACAGCATAGGAGTTTCTAGCTCGCTTAGCATGCCAGAGTGGATATTATTATCACTATCGACATTACTTATTTCTATCGTTGGAGACCTATTCGAAAGCTTATTTAAACGTTGTCATAAGGTTAAAGATAGCGGCAATTTACTACCTGGTCATGGTGGCATGTTAGATCGAATTGATAGTTTAATCGCTGCCGTGCCTGTCTTTACTGCGGGCTTGTTTTTACTAGGAGCATTTTAAATGCAAGCTGTCACTTTATTAGGTTCTACAGGTTCAATCGGTGTAAGTACCTTAGATGTGTTGTCTCAGCACCCTGATAAATATTGGGTGTATGCACTGACAGCAAATCGTTCTGTAGAACGGCTATTTGAACAATGCCAATGTTTTAACCCGACCATCGCGGTAATGTTGGACGAGAATGCCGCTTTGCAATTAGCTGATAAATTAAAATCAGTTGGTAGCGCAACGCAAGTTATATCTGGTTTAGATGCATTATCGATGGTCGCGGAAAGCGATCAAACGGATTATGTGGTGGCTGCGATTGTAGGTGCCGCAGGATTGTTGCCAACGCTAGCCGCAGCCCGAGCTGGTAAACATATTATGTTGGCCAATAAAGAAGCGCTAGTGATGAGTGGTGGCTTGTTTATGCGCGAGGTGGAGGCGAATGGTGCGACGCTATTACCAGTAGACAGTGAACATAATGCGATTTGGCAGTGTTTACCTGTGGGTGCTAAACAGCAATATCATTATGATGGTAAAGGTGTACGGAAAATCATTCTAACTGCCTCGGGTGGACCATTTAGAGATTATGCCTTAGCAGACCTTGAACATGTAACACCAGAGCAAGCGGTCGCTCACCCAAATTGGTCAATGGGACAAAAAATATCGGTCGATTCGGCAACAATGATGAATAAAGGCCTAGAAGTGATCGAGGCGCATTGGTTATTTGGTTTGCCTACATCGCAAATTGATGTGTTGTTACACCGCCAAAGTATCATTCACTCGATGGTAGATTACGTCGATGGATCGGTGTTGGCTCAGATGGGTAACCCCGATATGAGAACGCCCATTGCCAATGCCTTAGCATGGCCAGCAAGAATCGATTCAGGAGTAGAACCGTTAAATTTAGCAACGGTCGGTAGACTAGATTTTTCAGTGGCCGACCATAGACATTTTCCTTGCTTAGCATTAGCGTACCAAGCATTAAATGCTGGTGGTACTAGCACCGCAATTTTAAATGCTGCGAATGAAGTGGCGGTTGAAGCCTTTTTGCAAAGGCAAATCAGGTTTACTCAAATTCCTCAAATTATTGAGCAAGTGTTATCTAAAATAACGGCACATAATGGCGATACCTTAGAGCAGATTTTAGCTGATGATGCCTTAGCACGCGCCTTGGCCAGTGAGTTAATACAATAAGATGCAATCTTTATTATTTTTTATTATAGCGCTAGCGATATTAGTCGTTGTCCATGAATTTGGTCATTTTTGGGTTGCCCGTCGTTGCGGTGTAAAAGTGCTTAAGTTTTCTGTAGGCTTTGGGAAGCCTTTATGGCAAAGAACAGGCAAAGACGGTACGGAATATATTGTAGCGGCGATCCCACTGGGTGGGTTTGTTAAGATGCTTGATGAGCGTGAAGGTGAGGTTGCAGCTGAGGATTTAGATAAAACATTTAATCGAAAATCACTCCGATCCCGTGTCGCGATTGTAGCTGCCGGACCTATCGCTAATTTATTATTTGCAGTGATAGCGTATTGGATTATTTTTATGGCAGGTATTCCTGGCATACGCTCTATTATTGATGACGTCGTGGCAGAGTCTCCAGCAGCTCATGCGCAACTGTTTAGAGGCGATCAAATTTTGCAAGTTGATGGTCGTGATACACCAACTTGGTCAGCAGTACATAAAGCTATGGCGCGTATCGCAGAAAGTGGCGGTGTTGCAGCGTTAACGATAAATACTGCTGGGATTGAAGTCACACGAACAATAGATATACCTAAATGGCAGTTTGATCCTGCCGCATCAGCGTCACTCATACAAGTATTGGGAATCAGCCCGATTAATGTTCCTTTAAAACCGGTTCTTGGCTCCATTTTAGAAGGTGGGGCAGCTCAGCGTGCTGGACTACAAGTAGGTGATGAACTCATTTCTGCCGATGATGTGAGTATTGATAGCTGGGCAGGCTGGGTAACTCTGATAAGGGCTAACCCAGATAAAGCACTAACGGTTAACATTAAACGAGCAGAACAAAATATTAGTGTCACTTTAACGCCGCAAAAAATAGTCGATAATATTGGTCAAATTGGAGCGGGTGTAGATGTTAGCAGCACCATTGTGCCATCAGACTTACAAGCCGAAATACGTTATTCGCCTTTAGAAGCTGTGGGTCAAGCTGTGCTTGAAACGTGGCAATTTTCAAGTTCTACAGTCAAAAGTCTAGCAGGCATGTTGGTAGGCACCGTATCGAGTGAGAATATTGGAGGTCCAATTACTATTGCGCAATATGCCGGTGCTTCAGCGGAGCGTGGTGTATTATCATTCATTAGCTTTTTAGCAATGATTAGCATTAGTCTGGGGATACTAAATTTATTGCCCATTCCAGTATTGGATGGCGGTCATTTGGCAATGTATTTTGTGGAATGGTTACGTGGCGCTCCTTTATCGGAACAAGCCCAATTACAAGGACAAAAGATTGGTATTACATTGCTTTTGATGCTGATGTTTCTAGCCTTTTTCAATGACTTATCAAGACTGTTTGGATAATGTAGCAAATTACGGTTACACTAGCGTTTTTTCGTCCCTAAAAATTTAATGATAATGACAAAAATACTTCAGATAATTGCATTACTGTTACTCGCTAATATCGCTTTGGCTGAGTCTTTTATTATAAAAGATATTAGGGTCGAGGGTTTGCAGCGAATTTCAGCGGGTACTGTCTTCAACTTTTTGACGGTAAAAGTAGGCGATGAAATGACGGATAAGGATGCAAAAAGCATTATTCGTGCGCTGTTTAAATCGAAATACTTCAATGATGTCCAAGTCGAACAACAAGATGGCGTGTTGGTTATTAAAGTCAGTGAGCGACCTGCAATATCCAGTATAGAGTTTGTCGGTAATAAAGATCTTGATAGTAAAGAATTATTAAAATCGCTGAGTCAAATTGGTTTTTCTGAGGGACAAGTTTACGAAAAAGCAATGCTAGAGCGCGTAGAACTTGAATTAGAAAGACAATATTTCAGCCGTGGTAAATACGGCGTTACTATCGCATCAGAAGTGACACCGTTATCCCGTAATCGTGTGGCAGTTCGGATCACTATGGCCGAAGGCGTAATTGCTACGATCGGTGGTATCAATATTGTTGGTAATACCTCATATGAAGAAGAGGATTTACTGACGGAACTAGAATCGACAACAGGAAGTTGGTTGTCTGCTTTTACTAGTGATAATCAATATTCACGGCAGAAATTATCAGCTGACTTAGAGACCTTACGTTCATTTTATTTAGATCGAGGTTATGTAGATTTTACGGTTGAATCTACACAGGTAACGATTACTGATGATAAAAAACATATGTTTATCACTATTAATATTTCCGAAGGCGACCGTTATAAAATAAAAGAAGTGCGTCTTGCTGGTGATTTGATTGTGCCTGAAACAGAATTATTTGAATTAGTGACAATTAGAAAAGATGCAGTTTTTTCTCGTAAAGCGATCACTAAAACTACAGAAGCATTAACGGGCCGATTAGGCGATGATGGTTATGCTTTTGCGAATGTGAATGCGGTACCATCAATTGATCGAGATAATAACGAAGTTTCACTGACCTTTTTTGTCGATCCAGGTCGTCGAGCTTATGTACGTAGAATCAACATTGCGGGCAATAGTAAAACACGAGATGTAGTGTTAAGACGTGAAATGCGTCAACAAGAAGCTTCGTGGATTTCAACTAAAGATGTCAATCAATCTCGCGCAAGAATTCAGCGCCTTGGTTATTTTGAAGATGTAAACGTGGAAACAAACCCTGTTGTAGGTACTACAGATCAAGTAGATCTTGATTATAATGTAACTGAAATGGCATCAGGTAGCTTATCTGCAGGTATTGGATTTTCGCAATCAGATGGTTTGATTTTTAATGCCAATGTTACTCAAAAGAACTTTTTAGGTAGTGGTAAACACATTAACTTTGGTTTCAATAATAGTAGTGTTAATACCGTTTATAGCTTTGGTTATACAAACCCGTTTGCAACCGTTGATGGTATTAGTCAAGGTTTTAATGCCTTTTACAGACAGACAGATACTACTGAAGCTAATTTAGCTCGTTATAATACCGATGTCTGGGGTGGCGACATCAGTTTTGGAATTCCTATTTCTGAGGATAATCGTGTTCGATTGGCACTAGGCTATGAAAATACAACGCTTAAACTTCCAATTGATAATACTATTCAGCGCTATAGTGACTTTGTTGCTAAAGAAGGCTCTGAATTTGATACATGGTCACTGACTTTAGGTTGGTCAAACGATAGTCGCGATAATGCAACCTTGCCAACGAGCGGTATGAATCAAAGTTTATCGGCTGAAGTATCGGTTCCCATTGGCTCATTACAGTATTATAAATTACGTTACAAAAACGATTGGTATCACCCGATTAGTGATTCATTGACATTAGCATTAGGCGGAAACCTTGGTTATGCCGATGGCTATGGAGATACTGAGGAATTACCATTCTTCCAAAATTTCTATGCTGGTGGTATGCGAAGTGTGCGTGGTTTCCAGTCGAATACGCTAGGTATTAAAGAAGATGGACAGGCATTAGGTGGTAACTTTTTAGTCACAGGTGGTGCAGAAATTATCTTCCCTGTACCGTTTATGAAAAAAACATTAAAATCTTTCCGCTTGAGTGCCTTTACTGACTTCGGTAATGTCTATGATGTAAATGAAGATTTTGATACAGGTTTATTACGTTATTCTGCAGGTCTTTCAGCTATATGGATTTCACCGTTTGGTGCAATGTCATTTAGTGTGGCAGCACCATTTAATGAGCAAGAAGGCGATACTACAGAAGCCTTCCAGTTCTCTTTAGGCTCAACATTTTAGTTAAATTGTAATGGAGAAAAGTGTGAAAAAAATGAAGTTAAGTTGGTTGTTATTGGCACTTGTTTTTGTTGGTACATCAGTGAATGCCGCTGAATTAAAAATTGGTGTTGTGAATGCAGGTGCTGTTCTTGATCAATCACCACAAAAAACACAGGCATTATCACGCTTAGAAAAAGAGTTTTCGGCTAGAGGAAAATCTTTAGAAAGTAAACTAAGAGGCCTTAGAGCTGACCAAGATAAATTGGCAAAAGATGGTGCTATCCTTGGTGCAGATGAGCAAAAATCTAAAGAACGTAAAATATTAGCTGACCAACGCGAATTAAAACGTTTGCAGGATGAATATAGTGAAGATTTATCTATTCGTCGTAACGAAGAGTTACGTAAATTAGAACAGAAAATTGCACAAACGATTGTTGATCTTGCCAAAAAAGAATCTTATGACCTTGTTGTTTATCAAGGTGTCATTTATGCAAGTGATAAGGTCGACATGACGGCTAAAGTATTAGAATTACTTAAAGCGCAAAAGTAGGCTGGTTAAAGAGTGGCTTGGACGCTAGCTGAAATAGCTAAACATATTGATGGCGTTGTGCACGGTGATGCTTTATTTAAAGTAGAGAGCTTTGCAACCTTAGAGCACGCCATGATTAATCAAATTAGTTTTTTAGCCAACTCAAAATATAAAAAATTTCTAACCGCTACAGCGGCTGGAGCCGTTATTGTAAATGCCGAGGCTTTGGCCTCGGTACCCAATAATGCTATCGTCGTTGATGACCCCTATGTTGGTTATGCCAAAGCGGCTAGGTTGCTGAATCCTCTTAGATTGCACAATCCGGGAATTGCAGATAGTGCCGTCGTTAATAGTTCAACGGTTATTCATAAAAGTGCTTCAATAGGTGCTCAGGCTGTAATTGAATCAGGCGTCGAAATAGCAGAAGATGTGGTCATCGGCCCTAACTGTGTAATTCAGTCGGGCGTTAAAGTAGGAGCAGGCTCTAGACTGACCGCCAATATTACCTTGTGTGAAGATGTGCAAGTTGGAGCACGTTGCATTATTCATCCGGGCGTGGTTATTGGTGCAGATGGTTTTGGTATTGCTAATGATAATGGGCAATGGATTAAAGTCCCTCAAGTGGGCAGTGTCAAAATTGGTGATGATGTCGAGATAGGTGCAAATACCACAATAGATCGCGGTGCCATTGAAGATACAGTTATTGGCAATGGTGTGAAACTTGATAACCAAATCCAAATTGGCCACAATACGATTATCGGTGAGCATACTGTTATAGCTGGTTGCGTCGGTATTGCCGGCAGCACTACAATAGGTAAAAACTGTGTAATTGGTGGTGGAGTAGGAATCGGTGGACATATCTCTATCGCTGATGGCGTACAATTAACGGGCATGACTATGGTGACTAAGTCTATCATCAGCTCGGGAGTCTATTCCTCAGGCATTCCAGCAGAGCCAACTGCGCAATGGCACAAAAACGTAATACGCTATCGTCAAATGGATAAATTAGTTGCCCGAGTAAAAGAGTTAGAGGCGAAACTAATATAGAATTATTCTATTTAACAGATTGATGAAAGCTATGCACAACAACAGATATAAGATAAATCTAATTAACATAACGTTAAGGATCAAACATTGAACACTATCGATATACACGAAATTCAGCGATTGTTACCCCATCGGTATCCTTTTTTATTAGTCGATCGTGTTATTGAGTATACGCCAGGCGAGCACCTAGTTGGGATTAAGAATATTACGTTTAATGAACCACAATTTACTGGACATTTCCCACAACGAGTGATTATGCCTGGTGTGTTAATACTAGAATCCTTGGCGCAAGCAACGGGATTATTAGCATTTAAAACAGCGGATGATGTACAGTCAGATAATGCACTTTATTACCTTGCAGGTATAGATAATGCCCGTTTCAAAAAACCTGTAGAACCGGGTGATCAATTAAGACTTGAAGTAAAATTAGTTAAAAATAAACGTAATTTCTGGAAATTCAGTGCTGAAGCCTCCGTTGATGGTGAAGTGGTTGTGACGGCAGATATTATGTGTGTTCACCAAGAAATGCCTAAATGATTCATAACACTGCCATCATTGACCCTACGGCAATCATTGCTGAGAATGTAAGTATTGGTGCATATTCAGTTATTGGTGCTAACGTACAAATTGGTGCCCATTGTGACATAGGTCCTCATGTGGTGATCAGTGGGCCAACAAAAATAGGTAAAAGTAATAAAATTTACCAATTTTCATCAGTAGGTGCAGATCCGCAAGACAAGAAATATGATGGCGAAGCTACACTATTAGAAATCGGTGATAATAATCTCATTCGTGAGAGTGTGACTATAAACCGAGGTACAGTCCAAGGTGGTGGTATTACTAAAATAGGTGATAATAATTGGATAATGGCATACGTACATATTGCCCATGACTGCATTGTCGGTAACGATAATATTATTGCCAACAATACTTCATTAGCAGGCCATGTGGTTATTGATGATTACGTTGTATTAGGCGGCTTTAGTCTTATTAGCCAGTTTAATAAGATTGGCTCTTATGCTTTTAGCGCGATGGGTAGTGTTATTTCACGTAATATACCACCTTATGTATTAGTCTCAGGGCATATGGCAAAACCTATTGGTATTAATATTGAAGGTTTACGTCGCAGACAGTTTTCGGACGAGCAAATAAAAAATATTAAACAAGCTTATAAGTTGGTATATCGTTCAGGATTACGTATTGAGGAAGCCGAGCAAAAACTCGAGTTATTAAGTGAAAATCAGCCTGAGTTAACTATTTTAAGTACATTTTTAAATACACAGCAAGGCGGTATCATTCGTTAAGTTATATTTTGTAACTTGATCTGTTCAGAAACGTTAGAAAGTTAAATCCTGTTGTCGCTCACTGAAGTTATTCCACATTAGCTTCAAACCTCTGTTAATGTGTATTATCGACATGATTTATGATTAAAACATCCCTGTCTATAATCATAAATAGTTGAGTTAATCGTTAGCTGGTGTCGCACTGATTTTATGTATGCTTAAATCCGCACCGTCGTATTCTTGTTCTTGAGATAAACGTAGTCCCATAACTTTTTTAAGTGTTCCATAGACTACATAACCGCCAATAAATGCGATACTAATACCTAAACCTGTACCAATAAGCTGTGATACTAGGCTAACTCCACCCAGTCCACCGAGGGCAAGTTGTCCGAATATTCCAGCAGCAATCCCTCCCCAAACACCACAAATACCATGTAAAGGCCATACACCAAGGACATCATCTATTTTCCACTTGTTCTGCGTTAATGTGAATGCATATACAAATAATCCACCGGCAATACCACCTGTAAAAAGCGCACCAAGAGGGTGCATGATATCTGAGCCTGCGCAGATGGCGACTAAGCCTGCTAGGGGGCCATTATGAACAAAACCAGGATCGTTACGTCCAACGAGACAAGCGACTAATGTGCCGCCAACCATCGCCATCAGTGAGTTAACCGCAACTAGACCACTGATACCACCTACTTCTTGGGCAGACATAACATTAAAGCCGAACCAACCAACAGTTAAGATCCAAGCGCCTAGCGCTAGGAATGGAATATTTGAAGGAGGGTGAGCGTACACCTCACCTTTTTTACCATAACGACCATGACGAGGGCCGAGGTTTAAAACGGCTGCAAGCGCTATCCAACCACCTACGGCATGCACAACAATTGAGCCAGCGAAATCATGGAAGCTAGCTCCAAACGTTGCTGCTAACCATGATTGGAAACCAAACAAGTTATTCCAGCTGATACCTTCGAATAAAGGATAGATAAAACCAGCTAACATAAAAGTTGCAATTAACTGAGGATTAAACTTGGCACGCTCAGCGATTCCCCCGGAAACAATCGCTGGAATAGCAGCAGCAAAAGTAAGCAAGAAAAAGAATTTGACGAGCTCATAACCATTGCTGTCTACAAGAACTGGGGCGGCTTGAAAGAAGTCGATACCATAAGCGATGCTATAACCGATGAAAAAATAGGCCATTGTTGAAATGGCAAAATCCATAATGATTTTGACTAAGGCATTTACTTGATTTTTCTTGCGGACAGTCCCTACTTCTAAAAAAGCAAAACCGGCATGCATTGCAAGCACCATAATAGCGCCGAGTAAGATAAACAGAACATCAGTAGCATTGTGCACTGTGATTTCCTTTATAGTTGATTAAATTTCTATAGATAAAGCAAGTTTTGCACCAAAATAGACATTTATAATGAATACAATGTTATGAGAATGATGAAACATGTTCGTTCAGATTTTTTAGAGCTATATTGGTGCGCTTTTTCTGTTTTTTGCAATATTATGGTGCATGAAAATGTCTTGTCCACTTTAACCATAGATCAACGTATAATCATGGGCTGGATAAATTAATATATGCCCTAATGGCAAACGAGGACGGAATTGATGGATATTTACGCTTCAGATGATGAAAAAGGCGAAGAGATAAAGCAATGGTGGAGAGATAATGGTCGCGCTGTCATTGTCGGAATCGTGTTTGGTGGTGCGCTAATCTTCTCCGGTCGTTATTGGCTTAATTATCAAACAGCGCTCACTGAGCAAGCATCACAAAGCTATCAACAGCTAGCAACATTTTTGACTGATGACAAAAAAGCAGAAGCAGATGAGAAAATGCTGCAACTTTCTAGCGATTTTGCATCAACACCCTATGCTGTTTTTGCAGCGTTTGACATGGCTAAAAAATCAGTTGAAGTGAATGATAATGAAACGGCTAAAGTTCATTTACAATGGATTATTGACCATGCAGAGTTAACAGGGCATAAAGCGCTGGCACAATTACGTCTTAGCAAATTGTTGCTTGCAGAAAAGAATTTCGATCTTGCATTTGAGTTAGTCAACCAGCCTACTTCAACTAGTTTTAGATCATTATTTTCTGAGGTACAAGCTGATATTTTAGTTGCACAAGGCAAAAATGGTGAGGCCGGTGTCGCCTATCAAACTGCGATGGTGACCTTAGCTCAAGGTGAGCCACGCCAAAACATATTACAGCTTAAACTTGATGATGTGGCGATACCCCAATGATAGCTAAAACCTTTCGAATTACTTGTGCGTTTTTATTACTCACAACGTTAACAGCATGTGGCACTGTAGGTGGATGGTTTAAGGATGATGTTTATGAAGTGCCACCTGCAGAATTAACGGAGTTTACTGAAGAATTTAAACCGACAATTGCATGGTCGGCGAGTACTGGTGGAGCCGATGATGATTATACAAGTTTAGATACTTGGTTGCAGGGCGATGCGGTCATAGCAATAGATTCAGAAGGCGAAGTGAATAGCTATGATGCCAAAACAGGCAAACGCCGGTGGAGAGTAGCACTTAAAGTATCAGTGGCAACGGGAGTTGGTGGTGGTGAAGGCCTTATCTTAGTGGGCAGCAAAGAAGGCCAGATACTTGCACTAGATGAGAATAACGGTACTTTACTTTGGAAAGTAAAATTAACCAGCGAAGTGCTTGCGCCGCCAAAAGCTGGGCAAGGTGTCGTTGTTGCAAGTACGTCTGATGGACGTATGACGGGATTATCTGTGACAGATGGCCAAGTGTTGTGGAATTACCAACGCGCAGTTCCGTTATTAAGTTTACGTGGTGCGAGCGCCCCTATTTTGGCTGATGATAAAGTCATTGCTGGTTATGCCAACGGCAAGTTGATCGCTTTATCCATTATTGACGGCAAAGTGATTTGGGAAAAAAGCGTGGCCATACCTCGTGGCAGAACAGAGCTGGATCGCTTAGTGGATATTGATTCTGATCCTGTCGTGGTTAACGATACTGTGTATGTGGTCGCTTATCATGGCCGTGTGGCAGCACTTTCACTGGATGACGGTTCAATTTTATGGGCCCGTGAGATGTCTTCACGCGCGGGCTTAGATGTGGCTGTGGGCGACGCTGTATATGTTAGTGATGATGAAGGCAATGTTTGGGCATTACAAGATGGATCTGGTGATTCGCTTTGGCGACAAACACGACTATTAAGACGTAAACTGACTGCGCCCGTTGTTGTAGGTGAAAATCTTATCGTGGGTGACTTAGAAGGTTATGTACATTGGGTATCACGCCAAGATGGCCGTTTTACAGCACGTATGAAAGTAGCTGATGCTGCTATTCGTAGTAAACCCGTCGTCAGCGATAATTTGGTCTTTGTTATGGCCGCCGACGGTACATTAACCGCATTCCGGATTCAATAAATATGAAGTCAGTTATCGCCTTAGTTGGCCGTCCTAATGTAGGGAAATCAACCTTATTTAACCGTTTAACGCGTACTCGAGATGCGTTAGTTGCGGATTTCTCAGGCCTTACGCGTGACCGTATCTATGGCACGGTTAAAAGTGATGGCTGCGACTTTATTTTGATTGATACCGGTGGGATGACGGCACAATCGGATAGTATGTCAGACCTGATGCGTAAACAAGCTGATCTGGCTATACAAGAAGCGGATTTAATTTTATTTTTAGTTGATGGTCGTGCTGGTATGACGTCTGACGATCAAGAAATAGCACAAACCCTGCGTAATGTTGATAAACCTATCATTCTTGTAATCAATAAGTCAGAAGGCGAGCAACGTGAGTTAGTGGCAGCTGATTTTTATGCCTTGGGCTTAGGGCAGCCACAAGTTATTTCGGCTTCACAAGGCCGCGGTACCACCAACCTCATTACTGAAATCACGGATGTTCTTCCTGCCGCATTGGCGGTAGAAAGTGATGAAGAGGAAGAAAATGAAGAAACGAGAATGGGGATCCGCCTGGCAGTATTAGGACGGCCGAATGTAGGCAAATCGACACTAATTAATCGGATTATGGGTGAAGAGCGTGTCGTGGCATTTGATGAGCCAGGTACAACGCGAGATAGTATTCATATTCCATTTGAAAAAGATGGTACACGCTATACATTGATCGATACTGCCGGAGTACGTAGGCGCTCTAAAGTATCCGACATGCTAGAAAAATTTAGCATTGTAAAAACACTGCAAGCTTTAGAAGAGGCGAATGTCGTTTTACTTGTACTGGATGCACATGATGGTATTGTAGAGCAGGATCTCCATCTTGCCGGACTCATTTTGCAAAGTGGTCGTGCCTTAGTCATTGCCGTTAATAAGTGGGATGGTTTAGAAAAAGCTGAACGTGAATGGGTAACGACTAATATCGAACGACGTATTCCATTTTTAAACTTTGCTAATACACATTTTATCTCTGCCTTACATGGAAGCGGGGTAGGCTTATTATTTAAGTCTGTTAAGCAAGCCTATGAGTCAGCTATGGCTCAGATCCCAACGCCACGCTTAACGCGAGTATTAGAAGATGCAGTAGCGGATCATCAACCACCTATGGTCAATGGTCGTAGAATTAAATTTCGTTATGCTCATCTTGGTGGCAAAAATCCACCTCGAATTATTATTCATGGTAACCAAACAGATAAAACGCCGAATAGTTATATGAAGTATTTAGAAAATACTTTCCGGACGGTGTTGAAGTTGCATGGCACACCGATAATGATTGAGTTCAAAATGAGTGACAATCCGTTTAAGGATAAAAAGAAAAAATTAACAAATGAGCAATTAGTTAAAAAGAGACGTTTGGAAAATCAGCATCCAAATCAGAAAAAGCGTCGTGATTAACATTATTGTTTTAGTGAATTGCCTTTGTACGAACACTTGCTAGAAAATAAAATTCTGTAGGCATCGCGCTTAAAGCATTATTGACTAAGAGCGTTGTCAGCAGGTATTTTTATGTGAATTATTACAAACCGTTGGTATTGCTTTCAACCCAACGTTCACCATCATGCCTCGTTTCTTTTTTCCAAAATGGCGCCTTATGTTTTAGTTCTTCAATTAGCCAGTTACAAGCATCGAGTGCTGCGCGACGATGAGCTGACCAACAGGCAATTAGTACAATTGCATCCGCAGGATCTATGCTACCAACACGGTGAATGATTAAGATATCTAGCAAGCTCCAACGTTGTTTGGCTTGCTGTTCAAGCTGTTCCAAGTAACGCTGTGTCATTGCTGGATAGTGTTCTAATACCATGTGTGAAACATCAGCATCATCATTAAAGTCACGCATAGAGCCGATAAAGGTAGCCGTAGCACCGAATTGTTTGTCGAGTGCAGCGTGTTGCTGATGAGCAACAATAGCTTGCCAAGGATCAAATGTATGTTGTTCGATGTGGCTAGACATATTAGTATTAGCCACCCGTTACTGGAGGGAAAAAGGCGACTTCATCTCCATCTTGAACTGGACTATTGAACTGAGCATATTCAAGGTTAATAGCAACTAAAACATTTATTGGCCGAGCAGCTTTTTCCGTAGCGATATCCCAAACTTCACCTGCTGATTTAGCATGGCTAATAGTGATATCGCCGACCCCAATAGTTTCACGGAGACTGGCAAAAAATTTGACTTGAATGCTCATCTGGTTAATTGTTTCACTAATTAAAATTAAAAGGATACCACTCATGGCCGATTTAACACACTTTAATCAAGCGGGTGAAGCGCATATGGTAGATGTCGGAGCAAAACAAATTACTAAACGTGTTGCGGTCGCGGAAGGCCAAATCTTAATGTTAGATAAAACATTGGAACTTATACAACAGGGTAACCACAAAAAAGGTGATGTATTAGGCATTGCCCGTATTGCTGGGATTATGGCGGCTAAACGCACCTCGGATTTAATTCCGCTGTGTCATCCACTCGCTCTAACCAAAGTGACGATAGATTTTAAAATTTTAGACAATGATGTCGCTGTGCAATGCCGTGCTCAAGTTGAAACGAGTGGTCAGACGGGGGTAGAAATGGAAGCACTGACGGCCGTACAAATAGCGTTATTAACCATTTACGATATGTGTAAGGCTGTTGATCGAGGCATGGTGATGTCTGATATCCGATTACTTGAAAAAGCAGGTGGTAAATCGGGTCATTGGGTGCGGGAACTTTAAGCGCCCATTTTCGATCAGGAAAATATGTCTTTAAATGTCACGCTATCACCAGAGTGCGAAGCATCGTAACCTGAGAACACTGACAAGGTTTGTCTAAAAGGCGTGTTACCTAACAGCTCTTTTATTTGCTTAGTAGACTCATCATCGCTAAGGCTATTTGGTACGGCCAAGCAATAATGTTCCCAAACTAAAGGGATAAATGCCAAGTTAAATTTATCGGCCATAGGTGCAATACCAAAGCCTATGTCAGCCGCACCACTGGCAATCATCGCCGCTACCGCCATGTGCGTGAACTCTTCATTGTGGTAGCCGTTAATCTCATTCGGATTGATATTTTCAGCATTTAATAATTGATCAAATAACAAACGTGTACCTGAATCAGCTTGGCGATTGATAAACCTGAGATCATGATTGGTGAGAGACAATATCGAATTTATTTTTGTGCTGTTTTCAGGTTTAAACATTAAACCTTGGTTTCTTTTTACAACATAGATCAATTTGTGCTGATGAGGATTGATGAGTTCGAGGTATTGCGTTCTTAAATTTTTCGCCAGTGGACCGATAGGAATATGAAATCCTGCGATATCACAGTGACCACTATTAAGTGCCCGTAAGCTTTCTAAGCTGCCATGAAAATGTAAATCCAACTTAAAAGTAGACTGCTGATTTATTAGGTCTCGTATGGTGCTGATGGCAAGTCCATGACTGGCAAATATCTTTAAAGAAGCTGTTTTAGCCTTATCTAATAAGGATTCGAACTCTCGTTTGAATTGGGTGGCAAAATTATCAAGCTCAGGCGTTAAACGTGCCAGTAGTTGTACATTAGCATTGAGTAACTTCTCGCCGGTTGGCGACAAATTAGCACCACGACCTCGTTCAAGAATCACTAAGGGTTGACCAAGAACTTGTTCCCATTTAGCAAGCAAACCCCAAGCGAAGCGATATGAAACTTTGACCTCATCTGTAGCACGTTTTAATGACCCTAGGTTTTTAATGGCCGTAAGTAAAGGGAATAACACCGGATCAATAAGTAGCTGTTCCGAGCCAGTAATTTTCCAATTAAGTGATAGTTCAATATTCATAATATGAATATCTAAACATATTTCATCCTTAATTAATAGTGGTTAAACTATTATTTGGTATCATTATAATATGTATGTAAGTGCATATATGTGATGGCGTTAATGGGAAATTATTATTTAAATAGGAAAGCAAGTTAATGATGTTAAAAAAAACACTCATCGCAGGAGCGATATTTTCATCTTTTATGGGCTCTGCTTATGCTGGTTCAGAGATAGAAACTTTGATCACAATGTTGCATGAAAATGGTATGGTCAACGATGAACAATTCGGTCGTTTACAGGCCGAATTAAAACAGAATCAATCAAGTGCTAACCAAGAAAAGCAAGAAGTACAAAAGCAATTAGCTGAGGCAACTAAGCCATCAGATGTCGAAGTACAGGTTAAGGGAGGCGTGACGGTCAAAACACGCGATGGTAAGTTCTCAACAAAAATAGGGGGCCGAGTACAAGCTGATGCGGCAATGTATAGCGGTAACCCTGAAATAGGAGATGGCACTGAAATTCGTCGTGCTCGTATCTACCTAAACGGTGTTATGTACAACGATTGGGCATATAAATTGGAATATGACTTTGCTAATACTAATAGTAACGGTTCTAGTGGTATCGCCGATGCATTTCTTGCTTACAACGGTTTTGATGATTTAGAAATTAAAGTGGGTCACTTTAAAGATCCTTTTGGTTTAGAGCAACAAACCAGTTCTAATAACGTGTCGTTCACTGAGCGCTCCTTAACTAGCGCATTTTCTGCGGGCCGCCATATCGGTGCGATGCTGAGTACGGAGCAGCAACATTGGACATTAGCGGGTGGGCTGTTTGGCGATTCACTAACCACCACAAATGGCCCCGCACATAATCAAGATGAGGGCTGGGGTTTAGGTGCTCGAGCAACATTTGCTCCGATCAATGAAAAAACGAAAGTCGTGCACCTTGGTTTAGGTTTGAATTATCGTGATACAGGTGATTTAACGACAGTATCGTTTAAACAGCAACCTGAAACACACATCGGCGGCATTAATATTGCTGATACTGGCACTATTTCAAATGTTAATGATTTTTATAAAGTCGGTCTAGAAGCTGCTACCGTTATGGGGCCTTTCTCAGCACAAGCTGAGTATATTACTACTACAGTAAGCCGTACGACGGCCAGTGATTTAGACTTTGATGGTTGGTATGCCCAAGCTGGTTATTTCTTTACAGGTGAATCTCGTAATTATAAAAATGGTTCTTTTGGTAGCATCACACCTAAAGCGAGTGTTGGTGATGGTGGGATCGGTGCATGGGAATTGGCATTACGTTACAGCACGCTTGATTTGATAGATAGAGACATCAACGGCGGTGATGTTGATTCTTACACCATAGGGGTGAATTGGTTTGCGACACCTAGTTTACGTTTCAGCGCTAACTATGTTGACGTGTTAAATGTAAAAGGTGGTACCTATGACAACCAAGAACCTAGTGTATTCCAAGTACGAAGCCAATGGGCATTTTAATGAATAACATTATGATGTTAAGGATAAAATAATGACAACTAAAAAATGGTTATCAATTGCTTCGCTAATCGTAATGACGCTGGTTTCAATTACTGCGCAAGCCGTCGAACATCTAAAAATGTCAACGACAACCAGTACTGAAAACTCAGGTTTATTGGCGGTGTTAAACCCTGTTTTTGAAGCTAAATATGATGCTAAAGTTGACGTTATCGCTGTAGGCACCGGTAAGGCTTTAAAAATTGGTGGTAATGGTGATGTCGACGTGGTGTTTGTTCATGCACCAGAGGCTGAGTTGAAATATGTAGAACAAGGTGACTTTATTGACCGTAAGGCGGTTATGCACAATGACTTTGTGATGGTAGGTTCAGTAAACGATCCTGCAAATATTGCGCAAGCAAAATCGGCGGTTGAAGCATTACAAAAAATTGCTAAAGTTAAAGCTGGCTTTATCTCACGAGGTGATGATTCGGGTACTCATAAAAAAGAAAAGCAACTATGGGACGCGGCTGAGGTAAAACCAGAAGGTAGCTGGTATGTTCAAGCAGGACAAGGAATGGGAGCAGTATTAACCATTGCTGACGAAAAACAGGCTTATGCTTTAGCTGATCGTGGTACTCAAATTGCCTACGCGACTAAAATGAGTTTAAAGGTATTGTTTGAGGGAGATGAAGTATTGTTTAATCCTTACCATGTGATGGCGGTTAATCCTAAAAAACAGCCGCATGTGAACTATGACTTGGCTACAAAATACATTGAATTTGTAACTAGTGAAGAAGGGCAAGCCATTATTGCGGGCTTCAAAAAATCGGGTCAGCAGTTATTTTATCCTGATGCAGTCAATTAGTTTGTACTAAAAAAAGCCGGTAATGTTTATAGCATTACCGGCTTTTTTATTGATAAATGATTAAGCTAAACTTAATACTTAGTCAAGGGGCTTATGCACTGCATCCCCACGTCTGAGATTTAATCTTCAGATTTGTTTTCATCCATCATTTTATCTTTCATTTCGATAGCTGATTCAGTAACTTCATTTGCCATATCACTGGTTGCATCAACGACTTCATCGATGACTTCAGCTGTGCTTTCAGCAACGTCTTCAGCCATTTCTTTTGTTGCATCAACAGCATTAGATGTACTGTCACTTACAGTTTCCGCTGCTTTTTCAGTCATTTCTACTGCGTTTTCCATCACTGATTTATCGGCATCCGCGGCGATATCGTCAGCACTTTGGTCACAAGCAGAGATAAGTAAAAAAGAAGCTAATAGAGCTGATAATGTTAATTTGTTCATGGTGAATCTCCTTGGTTGATTTGTAGGGTAAATTTTTAAAACGACATAGCTTATCCTTGACTGAGTAAACTACGCAAATCAATTATTGCTGCATTGGCACGTGAGATATAAGATGCCATTACTAGTGAATGATTTGCCATTAAACCAAAGCCACTGCCATTTAAGATAATAGGGCTCCAGATGGCTTCCTGGCTAGCTTCGAGTTCACGAATGATTTGTCGCAAACTGATCAAGGCATTTTTTTTGATTAATATATCTGAAAAATCATATTCAGCTGCTTTTAATAAATGAATTAACGCCCAAGCGGTTCCGCGAGTTTCATAGAACACATCATCGATCTGTGTCCATGGTGTTTGAGTGTTTAACTCGCCAGGAGCGGGCGTAGATTGATTAGCATCCGGATCGCCTGCTAAGTCAGTATTAATGCGAACTTGTCCCACGCTGGCACTTAAACGTTGTGACAAACTGCCAAGACGTTTTTCTACAATGGCTAGCCAAGCTGCTAAGTTGTCTGCACGGGCATAAAATTGAGCATCATCTTGTTCAGTGTTGCTGAGACGCATTAAATATGATTCAAGCGCCGTGATTGCTTTTTGATACTCATTTTCAGTAGGGGGAAACATCCATGACTCTGAGTTGAAGTTGAACTGTGGTTCGGCTATCGCAAGATCGGGATCTTCAAGTGATTGGGATTGTGAACGACTAATATCATTGCGCAAAGCGCGAGCATAATCACGAATTTGTACGAGCACGCCGAACTCGAAATTAGGCACGTTGTCCATCCAGATTGATGGTGGCATAACATCGTTACTGAGATAGCCGCCGGGTTTTTTGAGCAATGAGTTGCCGAGTGCAATGAGGGTCGACGTGGACACATATCCAGTGACCATTTTTTGGTGTTTCTCAGCTGCCAGCTGTTTTGATTGTTTAACAGGATCAAAATCGCTAGGACTGCGATCCCACCACAACATAATGATGAGTAGTATTAGGGTAATGCTGGCGAATAGTGATATGGATAATTTTAATGCTTGTTTGCGTGAGTTGGAATCGTTGAAATTACCAATAATGTTGTAACCGATATCTCGTCCAAGTTGAATTAATTGTTTGAATGCCATGTCGGATTGATTGCCCTAAATACAAAAATGTTTGAATAAGTAGGTTATGCCCTTAAGCGGATGAAGGCAATACCAATATTAGTGATAATAAGTAAATCCAACTTGACTTGTAGTGGCTAACCTCAGAATAATGTGCGGTTACGAAGTTTATTGATGGGGCTGGGAGATGCTTTTATTATGACATTGAGAATTGAGATCGAAGATCTGGCTAAGCATTTTGGTGCTATTAAAGCAGTGGATGGTGTGTCATTTTCAGTCAAAAAGGGTGAGGTTCTAGGATTTTTAGGGCCAAATGGTGCAGGAAAATCAACCACCATGAAAATGATTACTGGCTTTTTGGCACCTACACGGGGCACGGTGCGAGTATGTGGCCATGATGTATTAACGGATCCCATCGCCGTTAAAGCAAGCTTAGGATATCTACCAGAAGGTGCGCCAGCTTATGCAGATATGACACCAGATGGTTTTTTGCGTTTTATTGCCGATATTCGTGGTTTAACGGGCGCAGATAAAAAACGAGCAGTAGCGTCTGCTGCTGAGCGAGCTCAAATTAAAAATGTGATGTTCCAACCTATCGAAACATTATCTAAAGGTTACAAACGTCGCGTAGGGCTGGCACAAGCTATATTGCATAACCCGCCCGTTTTAATTTTGGATGAACCTACGGATGGTTTGGATCCTAATCAAAAACATGAGGTACGTACCTTAATTAATGATATGGCACATGATAAGGCGATCATCATTTCAACGCACATTCTGGAAGAAGTGAATGCTTTGTGTACACGTAACGTGGTTATAGCGAATGGATTGGTCCAATTTGATGGTACACCAAGTCAGCTCGAAGCTATGTCTGATTACCATAATGCTGTCTGTGTAACGGTGGCGAATGTGGATGATAAGACGGTTTCAGCGTTTCTAAAGGGTCTTGAGTTTATTGCTAAAGTTGAAACATTGACGTCAAATCGTGGCTTTCGTGTTTATCCTGCTAATGGACGACAAATTACCATTGAATTATCACAAGTCATTCGTGCCAATGGCTGGGAAATAGATTCACTTTATGCTGAAAATGGTCGTTTAGATGAAGTTTTCCGCACTATCACAACGGGTGCAACGGGCAGTTTACGGAGTAGCATTTAATGAATATGCGTAACATCTGGTTTATTATGAAACGTGAGCTAAGCGGCTATTTTGCTACACCCGTTGCCTACGTTTTTATTATTATCTTTTTATTGCTAACGGGTTTTTCAACCTTCTTTGTTGGAAATTTCTTTGAACGTGGAGAAGCAGATTTATATCCATTTTTCTCGGTGCACCCTTGGATTTATATTCTATTAATTCCAGCGATATCTATGCGTTTATGGTCTGAAGAACGTAAAAATGGCTCGATTGAATTATTGATGACCTTGCCGGTATCGGTGTTTGAAGCGGTGTTAGGGAAGTTTCTGGCGGCGTGGGCATTTACAGGCTTAGCCTTATTATTGAATTTTCCATTATGGATTACCGTCAATTATTTAGGTTCACCTGATAACGGTGTTATTTTCGCTGGTTTCTTAGGCAGTTTATTAATGGCGGGTGGCTTTTTGGCGATTGGTGCATGTATTTCTGCTACCACTAAAAATCAGGTCATTGCCTTTGTATTAAGTTTGATTGTCAGCTTGATATTCGTATTGAGCGGTTATGGCATTGTATTGGACTTTTTCAGTAGTTGGGCACCAACACCATTGATTCATGCGATTAGCTCTTTCAGCTTCTTGACCCATTTTGATGCTATTTCAAAAGGGGTCATCGACATGCGTGATATGTTGTATTTCGCTTCAGTCATTATGGTTTGGCTGTTTGCTAACGCCATTGTTGTAAATGCCCGTAAGGCCGATTAGGAATTTAAGCCAATATGAATAAACAACTATTATCGACCGCCGGCCTAATACTGGCCATTGTTTTGTTTTTGTCTTTTAACATTGTCACTAACGGCAATTTAAAATCAGCACGTATCGATTTGACTGAAGATAATTTGTATACCTTGTCAGAAGGTACTTTAAACATTATTAAGTCATTAGAAGAACCGCTGACATTACGATTTTATTACTCAGATCAAGTGGCACAAGAATTACCGAGTGTAAAAGCCTACGCACAACGTGTTCAAGAGTTATTAGAAGAATATCAACGTGCTGCAGATGGCATGATCAAATTGATTGTGATTAATCCCGCACCGTTTTCTGATAATGAACAACGAGCTGATGATTACGGCCTGCAAGCTGTACCTATCGATGGTAAAACGGATCAATTGTACTTTGGCTTAGTAGGTAGTAACTTATTAGACGGTGTCGAAAATATTTCTTTTTTCCAGCCAGAAAAAGAAGATGTACTAGAATATGATCTCACTAAACTTGTTTATAAATTGTCTAGTGCCAACAAAAAAACTATTGCGATTTTGAGTCCCTTGCCTGTTGATGGTGAAGGATATGACCCATTAAAAGGTTATGCACCAACAAATGACGGGCCTAAGCCTTGGGCTGTTATGGCGGAATTGCGTCAAATGTTTAATGTGTCAGTATTGCCATTAGATATTAAGCGCATTCCATCTAGCATTGATGTGTTGATGGTCATACATCCCAAAGAATTAGAAGATGGTATTTTATATGCTATCGATCAGTATGTTTTGGCTGGTGGTAAATTGATTACCTTTGTTGATCCTTATGCTGAAATAGATATTCCAGAAAAAGATCCTGATAATCCAATGAACGCGATGTTGGCGTCACGCAGTTCAAATATGGCGGAGTTATTCAAGGCCTGGGGTTTTGAACGTTCACCTACCGATGTTGTAGCAGATCGTAAAACAGCAATAAAAGTAGATTTTGGTGCTAGAACAAATAATCAGCCGATTGATTACGTATTGTGGCAGGCGATCCCTTCAGCCCAAATGAATGCAGAACAGCCGATTACCAATCGCTTGAAAAAAGTGGAAGTTGCAACAGCAGGTCGCTTCCAAGCTATCGATGGTGCGAATACGCAATTTATTCCGCTAATCTCATCAAGTAATGAAGCGATGATGGTAGACAAAAGGGTTGTTCAATTCCGTAACGATCCGATGGCTTTGTTAACTAAGTATCAAGCGGGTACGTTAAGTTATCCGATGGCGGTACGTGTGATGGGGCCGGTTAAATCTGCCTTTCCTAATGGATTAACAAATGAAGCGGGAGTTGCTGAAAAATTACCTGGTTATTTGAGTGAGTCAAAACAGGATATCGATATTATTGCGATTGCCGACGTGGACATGTTGCAAGATCGATTTTGGGTACAGTTACAAGATTTCTACGGTAAACAGATTGCCTACAGCACCTCGAATAATATTGATTTTTTAATCAATGCTATTGATGAACTAACGGAAAGTCATGGTTTAATTAGTGTTCGCTCTCGTGTTGGTTTTTCTCGGCCATTTGAACGCGTTTTAGATTTACAGCGTGAGGCAGAAAAAAACTACCGTACAAAAGAGCGTGAGTTACAAAAAATCTTAACCGAAACGGAACAACATATTGCCAGAATGCAAGTTGAACGTAGTGGTAGTGGCGAAGAACTTTTGAATGAAGAGCAACAGCAAGAAATTGCCGACCTTCGAATGATGAAGAATAAAACCCAACAACAATTACGTGAAGTTCAGGGTAAATTACGCCAAGATATTGATGCGCTGGATACACAACTTAAGTTCTTTAATATAGGTTTAGTACCTATAATTGTCGCATTTTTAGCTGTGCTTACAGGCTGGATGCGTGTTCGTAAACGTACTAAAGGTCGGCATCAACAGTAAGTTAGACTCGATACTCACTAGGTTTGTAAACATGATAAAAAAATTAAATAGTCTCACTATATTGTTTCTGATTACCATCATTATGGTGGTTTTAATGTTAATCACCATTCAACGCCCAAGCGATAATGATGACGATGAGGGCTTATTGTTCCCTGAATTGTTTGAGCAATTGAATCTTGTGGATACGCTTAAGTTTAAAAGCGCTCAGGATGAATTTACCTTATTTAAAAAAGGCGAAGATTGGTTTATCAAGGAGCGATTAAATTACCCGGCGGATTTTGACTTGGTCAAACGGGCATTGATTGATCTTAGTGACACGAAAATTCTTGAACGTAAGACGGATAATCCTGAACAGTATCCCTTGTTAGGTATTGCTGGCCTAGAAGAAGGTGGCGACTCGTTAACCTTAACGCTGTTAAATGGTGATAAGCCCTTAGCAGGATTAATTTTAGGTAATGAACGTGAAACCACCGCAAAAATGGGTGCTAAACAGTTCTATCTACGTAGAGAAGGCGAAGCAAGGGCTTGGTTAGCGGAAGGTTATCTGAATATTAGCCCACTGATGTTGAACTGGATTAAGAGCGAAGTAATTAATATCGCTCGTGAACGTATTGCTGAGGTGAATATTATTCAACCTACAGGTGAAACAGCCACGCTGGTTAATCTAGGTAGTAAAGATAAGTTTGGCACACCAACCGCATTGAATAACACCGTATTTAAATATGAGCAGCTGGGGTATGACATTGCTGGGACATTGTTTCAATTACGGATGGAAGATGTAAAAGCGGCTAAAGACTTCACACGAGATGGTGCGGAAGTGGTGACTGCAGAGTTTATTACATTTGATGGTTTGAAAGTGATTGCAAAAACTTCATTTAATGATGGATTTTACTTTACTACTTTTCACGCTGAGTTCGATCGCTTGGCTATTAAAGCTGCGCCAAGTGATATACAGCAAATGAATGTATTACAAACACCTGAGCAAGTGCAAGCTGAAGTGACTGAAATCAACAATGGATTGAGTGACTGGGTATATCGCTTTGGTGGTTTTGTTGGGACGAATCTGATGCGTGCTAAGGAAGATATGGTCACTGAATCTAATAATGTTATTCCGATGCCAGCAGATGTGATGGGCTTTGGTTCGTAACGAGCAACATTCATATTGGACATAAAAAAAGCGCTGTAATAAGCGCTTTTTTTATAACTGAAACATTTTTATTGTTCTCGCTTCCACTCATCAATTAATTCTTGCACAGTCATAGCAAGATCATCGGGTGAAAACTTTGGTATGAATTTATCTGCCCCGACGATATCAACCATTTGATTGTTGAAAGTGCCGCTCATCGATGAATGTAATAAGATTTTAATATTTTGTAAGCGGGGATCTTTACGAATTTCAGTCGTTAGGGTGTAACCATCCATTTCTGGCATTTCAATGTCAGAAATTAACATGGCGATATGTTGTTGCACATTAATGCCTTCATCAGCCCATAACTGAAGTTGTTGTAAGGCTTCTTTACCATCACGTGTTATTGTCGTATCGATGCCAATTTGTTCCATAGTACGTTTAATTTGATTACGGGCAACGCTAGAATCATCTGCCACTAAAACATGAGGACGGTAGTCTGTATTTTGACGAGTAAAGTTATCGACGATCTCATCAGATACGATTTCATCAGCACCGACTACTTCCGCCATGATTTTTTCTACATCTATAATCTCTATTAATTCATCATCTAGTTTTGTGATAGCTGTCATATAACTGTTATTACCTAATGCCGAAGGCGGCGGTAAGATCTCAGCCCAACTGGTATTCACTATGCGATCAATATTACTGACTAAAAAACCTTGAACTGAGCGATTGTATTCGGTGATGATGACAAAACTTTTACTGAGATCGTCAACGGCTTGATCACCAATAGCCAATGACAAATCAAAAATACTAATTGCTTGGCCACGAATGCGTGCTGCACCACGGATAACGGGGTGTGAAAAAGGCAGTTTTGTTAACGCTGGGCAGGGAATCGCTTCACGTACTTTAAACACATTTATGCCAAACGTTTGTGTAGTACCTAACTTAAAAAGTAGTAATTCAAGCCGGTTGTGGCCTACTAATTGCGTCCGCTTATCCACGCCTTCAATCATACTGGTCATTACCGTTGTGCTCCTTTGTAAATATTTGACGTTTATTGCTCAGTGAATCGATTGTTGAGCTTACTTAAATATAAAAATGACGTTAGGCATAGTAATTGCTTTATTAGACATTAATCAGCGGAATGTCATAAAAATGACATCACGATAAAATGAAGGGAGTAAGCTAATGACTGTTAATTGGAAACATACACTAGGCCTAGTCTGCGGCATATTGATGTCGTTTAACCTCTCAGCCGATACTTTACATGCTCTAGATAGAATTGAGCAAGTCGCCTATGAGTACGCGCTCAAGCAAGCACAGGCGAGTTACGATAATCCACAAATTGCCATGGATTCATTAGATAATCGATTGCGGCTACAAGCTTGTGATAGCGTATTGGATGTATTTTCAACGAAGGGTGTTGTTAGTTTAGGTAATCAAACCATTGGCGTTAAATGTAACTCGCCTGTTGCGTGGACAGTGTATGTGCCCGTTAAGGTTAAAGTACTTAAATTGGTTGTGGTTGCAAATAGACCTTTATCGTCCAACCAGATAATTAGTAAAGATGATATTAAGTTACAAAAACTGGATATTGGTGGCTTACAACATGGTTATTTGAGTGGTACGCAATTAGTTATTGGGCAACAATTAAAATATCCGGTATCAATGGGGACGGTGATTAAACCAAATAGTTTGCAAGCCCAAAAAGTTATACAGCGTGGTGAACAGATCATGTTGGTGGCAATGGCGGGACAAATGGAAGTAAGAATGAGCGGCACGGCTTTGGATGATGGGACATTAGGTCAGCGCGTAAAAGTAAAAAATAGTACTTCTAAACGCATCGTAGAAGGAGTAGTTGATGCGCCAGGTATTGTAAAAGTGTCGATGTAGATAATTGAAACAAAAAATGCATAAAAAAACTCAAGTTTTTATAATTCTGGCCGATGTAGTAATCAGACTCTGCAGGAGATAAAACATGTCAGAAATAAATACGATAAAAACGACGAGCCAATTAGGGTTAAATACTAACCGAAATATTAATACCCCGGCGAATACGGGCAGCAATACAACGCGTGATGTATCAGGAAATTCATCACGCGTTGATACGGTAAGTTTAACCGACACTGCAACTCAGTTGCAGTCATTACAGCAAACCTTAGCTGATGCGCCTGTGGTTGATAGTGACCGCGTCTCGGCTATAAAAGCTGCTATTTCAGACGGGTCTTACAATGTTGATCCTGCTGAATTAGCTAATAATATGATTAAGCTCGAGCAACAGCTCGGTTAGGTGAATCCAATGACAATGACTTCATTACAAAAACTACATAATATATTGCAGACAGAGCAGACGATTGCTTCTCAGTTACTGACAATGCTTAAATATGAACGTAGTGCGTTAACGAAGTCAGATGTTGATGCTATGACTGAGCTTACCGCTAAAAAACAACCTTTGGTGGTTAACTTGGAACAATTAGGGCGGCAGCGTGAAGCCTTATTACAAATGGAAGGTTTTTCGGCAGGAAAAGATGGTTTAGCTGCATTTATTGCAAATCAAACAGAGCAACACTCTCGCATACTAAATAGTATGGTGGATGCCCTAAAGATTACCGCTAAAGCATGCCGTGAAAATAATCACGTTAATGGCGGCATTGTGAATGTTAATCGCCAGTATCTTCAACAAGCAATGAATATCTTGCGTGGACGTGACATGACACCAAGTGCATATGGTCCTGGCGGCGAATATACTAGCCAAGTAGTGCGCCAGCCTCTATTAGGAAGAGTCTAAATTCACAGCGTCAATCTAGAAAACCAGCCACTCGCCACTTGCAAATTAAATCTTCTAAGCAAGCTATTCCATCAGGCCATTGAAATAGCCCACACTGACATAAACGTAATTCATGGCAAGCGACCAGTCAGTTTGACTTTAACTTTGACCAGCATTACAACGAGATTTTCACTTTGCCGAAGGGCTAAAAGCACGAAATATTAGGCGGGATAGCTAGGCAGTATTTGATAATGATATTCGCAGAGCAGAGTAGTATTACCAGTCATACTCATAAAATGCCTTCGTCCTCTGCCATTAAATTATCGAGACTCGTTAGGTGGCCACGTATCTTCTCACGATTAGCAAGTTTACCTTGAGCGACCAGAGGAAGGTCGGTGAACTGTATGACATTTTTATCGATGAGCGTATTGATCAGATCTTCAAGGACGCGAATTAAGGCCTCATCGGAAGAAGAGAGAACTGTTTTAACATCGTGTTTGGTGGCTGCTTGCTTAATAAATTCAATAAGTTCGGCATTATCGAGTGAAATGAATTCCTGAGTGTTACCTTGTTGTACATCAAAAATTTCAGTGATTTCGCCATTAATATTACGATTTATATAGGGCATAATCATACCTGTAGTGTGAGGTTTAAGGCTATTCTGTCATCTTTATTCAATTTTTAAATTGAGTTACATTTAAATATAAAATATTAACGCCAAACGGTTATGAGGCTGAATTTAACTCACAATCTATCAAATCAGACACAATGATGATATTAATTTTTGTTTTCTGTGATAAAGTTCACGCTTAAATTTAGCCATATGTGAATTTTCGTTGCCAAGGATACCAATGTAAATATGTCTGAACAAGCAATATCATCAGAAGAAACTAAGCAGTGGCAAGCCGATGACGGGCAAGAGACCCTAGACGATCCATTGCTTAACTGTCTTACCTTACTCAGTAAGTTGTTAAATAAACCACACAGTGCCGAATCATTAATTCATGGTTTACCTTTAGTTGACAATAAGTTGACACCGAAGCTATTTGAACGTGCAGCAGAACGGGCAGGCCTAACATCAAAAGTAGTGAAACGTCCGCTTCGACGAATATCAAATTTAGTTCTACCGGCAGTTCTATTACTTGAAAATAGTAATGCTTGCATTGTGCTGGAATTTAAGAAAAAAACGGCGAGGGTTATTTACCCTGAAGTGGGAGAGAGTGAATCTGAGATCTCATTAGAAGATTTAAATGCCGCTTATGCCGGATATGCAATTTTTATAAAATCAGTTCATTCGTTTGATAAAAGAACTGATTCGTCAGTGATACCTAAAACTAAACATTGGTTTTGGGGAACAATCTTACGATTTTGGCCGATTTATGGTGAGGTGTTCCTTGCATCGATATTGCTCAATTCATTTGCCTTAGCTTCCCCCTTGTTTGTGATGAATGTTTATGACCGCGTTGTACCGAACCGTGCTATTGAGACCTTGTGGGTGCTAGCAATAGGTGTCGCAACCGTGTTTGTTTTTGATTTGTTATTGCGATCATTACGCGGTTATTTCATTGATATGGCAGGGAAGAAAGCGGATGTCATTTTGTCTGCCACTATATTTGAAAAGGTGATGGGCATTAAAATGGCCTCCCGATCAAATTCTGTTGGTTCATTTGCCAATAATATGCAAGAGTTCGAATCATTTCGAGAGTTTTTTACCTCGGCAACATTGACCACATTGATTGATTTGCCGTTTATGTTCTTATTTATTTTTGTTATTTGGACTATATCCGGTGAATTAGCTTATGTGCCATTAGTTGCTATCCCATTAGGCATTATGGTGAGTCTGATTATTCAGGTTCCTCTTGGAAGAACGATTCAAAATTTATTCCGTCATTCTGGTCAAAAAAGTGCCACGTTAATAGAAACTTTGACGGGATTAGAAACAATTAAAAGCATCGGTGCCGAATCTCAGATTCAGCGTAAATGGGAACAAACAATTGGATTTATTGCAAAATATAGCCAACGCTCTCGGTTACTCTCATCAATGGCCGTAAATTTCACTGCATTTTTACAACAAATGGCCTCAGTTAGTGTGGTGGTATTTGGCGTTTATATGATTGCCGAAGGCGATATCACAATGGGCGCCTTGATTGCGAGCACTATTTTAACGGGTAGAGCGTTGGCTCCCCTAGGTCAAGTGGCAGGTATTTTGACGCGTTATCACCAGTCCAAAGCCGCATTAAGTTCATTAAATAATTTAATGAACTTACCTGTTGAACGGCCATCGGGTAGAGAGTTTTTGCATCGCCCTGATTTTAAAGGCAACATCGAATTTAAAAAAGTATCGTTTCGTTATACCGACCAACCTATGGATGCGCTATCTGAGGTAACATTTAGCATTAAGCAAGGTGAGAAAGTGGCCTTCATCGGTCGAATTGGCTCGGGTAAAAGCTCAATTGAAAAATTATTATTGGGATTATATGAGCCTTTAGATGGTTCTATCTTGTTAGATGGAACAGATATTAGACAAATTGACCCTGTCGATTTACGAAGAAATATAGGTTATGCACCACAAGATGTGGTGTTATTTTTTGGCAGTATTCGTGACAATATTGTTATGGGGGCACCCTTTGCGGATGATGAAGCGGTCATTAGGGCTGCTGAAATAGCAGGAGTAACGGAATTTGTTAATCGGCATCCAGCAGGCTTTGATTTACCTGTTGGAGAGCGGGGGGAAGGACTGTCAGGTGGGCAACGGCAGAGTGTTGCTGTGGCCAGGGCATTGTTGTTAGATTGCCCTGTATTAGTACTGGATGAGCCTACGAATGCGATGGATAATAGTACTGAAGATCAATTTAAATCAAAACTGCAATCTCATTTAGCTGATAAAACAATGATATTAGTGACGCACAAGGCATCTTTACTTAGTTTGGTCGACAGAATTATCGTAATGGATCAAGGACGTTTAGTTGCAGACGGTCCTCGAGATCAAATTTTAGCGGCCCTTAAAAACGGTCACATTAAAGTGTCTAAAGGATAGCGTTATGGCATGGTTAAAGCGTACCCATCCTGATGATGCTGAATTTATGTCGGAGGTCAGTGCCGCTACATTGGAGTCAGCTCATCGTGCGGGACATTCATTATTGATATTAAGCATTATCTTTTTTTTAGTTGCCGCTTGGTGGGCTTACGTAACAAGTCTTGACGAAGTGACGAGGGGCGAGGGCAAGGTAATACCCTCAAGTAAAATCCAAGTAATACAAAATTTAGAAGGTGGAATACTGGCTGACGTTTTGGTGACTGAAGGTCAAATTGTTGAGAGGGATCAGGTGTTGTTGAAAATTGATGACACGCGTTTTTCATCTTCAGTCAGAGAAACAGAGCTTAAATATTACGAGTTGCTAGCACGTAGTACACGATTAAAAGCTGAAAGTGACGGGGTCGACTTTATTGTGCCAGAAGAAGTTATAAGCGCAAGCCCCGCATTGGCAGGTAATGAAAGATCACTCTATCTCTCTCGACAACGTGAGTTAAAATCGGCGATTGAAGTATTAGAGCTGCAACAAGCACAACGACGTCAAGAATTGGTAGAACGACGAGCAAAACAGTCACAATTAGCAGAAGGCTACGAGCTTAGTAATAAAGAACTAAAAATGTCGGAACCTTTAGTTGATGTAGGTGTGATATCAGAAGTAGAAGTGCTTCGCTTGAAGCGAACAGTGAATCAATTATATGGTGAAATGGAAGCGAATCGCTTAGCCATTCCACGCGCACAATCTGCTTTAAATGAAGCGCAACAAAAAGTGCTAGAACAAACCATTCAGTTTAAAACGGACGCGGCGAGTCAGTTTTCAGAAGTGAATGCGGAATTAAGCAGAACGAAAGAAACTATTTTTTCTGCTAAAGATCGTGTCACACGTACCCAAGTTCGTGCGCCATTGAAGGGGACTATTAAGCAGTTAAAAATTAACACCGTTGGCGGTATCATTCAGCCAGGCATGGATTTACTTGAAATTGTGCCAATAGAAGATAATTTATTGATTGAAGCAAAGATAAGACCTGCAGACATTGCCTTCTTACGGCCTGGTCAAGAGGCAATGGTTAAACTGACTGCCTATGATTTTTCAATTTATGGTGGTTTGCCTGCTAAATTAGAGCGCATTAGTGCCGACACAATTAAAGATGATAAAGATGAAAGCTTTTATCTGATATATTTACGGACAGATAAAAATTATATTGATCATAAAAATGTTAAGTTAAATATTATTCCAGGGATGACCACTACAGTAGATATACTGACAGGTAAAAAAACAGTGTTAGATTATTTATTGAAGCCGATCCTTAAAGCCCAAAATGAGGCATTAAGGGAACGATGACGTTAAGAGAGATATGATGTTGAAAGATGCAATGATAACCCCCGAGTTAGTAAAGGCTAGTGTATGTATAGCCATTTCTGATGAGCATGAGTGTAATGCTTTAGCGGAAGGCTTACCTGCTAATTATGTCGCGACGCGTTGTCATTCATTGGCAAAATTATTGGTGACGATTACTGGTGCGCAACCTGACATTGTTTTATGTCAGGATGAACTTATTAAAGGCGAAGAAGCATCTCTGATAGCGTCGATCAAAGAATCGAGTCCCGCTACGCGTATATTAATACTTGGCGTTGGGCGGACTATTGAGAGTCAAATTGCGCTACTGAAACAAGGGGCACGAGGTTATTTTGATAATCACTTACCCCCAGAAAAATTGCATTTTGCGATACATGCGATATTGAATGGTGAAGTTTGGGTTGAGCGTTATGTTATTTCAAGTTTAATTGATGAGTTAACACATGTTACGAGTCCTGAAATAACCCTAGAGCAACAACAGTCACTGGCCTTACTTTCACCTAAAGAAATTGAAGTCGCGATGTTGGTAAGTCATGGCTCAACTAATAAAATGATTGCCCATAAAATGGCAATAACGGAACGTACTGTGAAGGCACATTTAACCACGATTTTTCAAAAGCTGGCCATTTTTGATCGGCTGTCATTAGCTATATTTTTTAGGGACTTGCGCTAGACATATATATATGGATAGTATAGTCATTACAATACTACCTGCATCAGGAATCGATGCAGCTAAATTTCGTTCATGAATTAGTTTATTCAGGTATAAAATTATGAAATTAATAAAATCAACAACGCTTATAGTTACCGCGGTCTTGTGTATGAGCTCAGTTTCTCTATCTGCAACTACATTAGAACAAGCGGTTGATGCGACGATAAAAACTAACCCAGATGTGCTTGCGGCAAGCAATGAGCGTAATGCGGTGGCAGAAGAAGTTAATCAAGCCAGTGCGGGATACTTGCCAACAATTGATCTTGCCATTGGTACTGGGTGGGAGTCGAGTGATAACCCGACAACTCGAACGGCAGGTTCACACAAAAATGTACACATGAACCGTGATGAAGCGAGCATAAATTTACGTCAAATGTTATTTGATGGTATGGCAACTAAAAATGAAGTGCGCCGCCAAACTGCACGAACAGATTCACGTGCCTATGGCGTGTTTGGTGCCGCAGAAAATACTGGATTAGAAGCTGTAAATGCATATTTGAATGTTTTACGTCAACAAAAATTGGTTGATTTAGCGACCACTAATCTTGAGGCACATGAGCGCACACATGATCAAATTAGGCTGCGTAGTGAGCGTGGCGTGGGACGTGGTTCAGACATGGACCAAAGTAAAGGTCGTGTAGCATTAGCTAAAGCGAATTTAATCGCGGAGCAAAGCAATTTACGTGATGCAGAAACGACTTATTTACGAGTGGTAGGCTTAGCCAGCGAATCACTGAGTGAGCCGCAAACGCCAATAAATCTTATTCCTAGTAGTCTTGATGAGGCTATTAGTCGTGGTCTAGATAATCACCCGACTCTAAAGTCTGCTCAAGCGGATGTCGATTCTGCAAATGCTCAGCATGACACAGCAAATTCTCCTTTTTATCCGCGCGTTGACTTTGAACTAGGTGCAACAGCTAATAATGATTTAGATGGTGTGGATGGTCATAATAACGATGTGACAGCAATGTTCCGTTTACGCTACAACTTATTAAATGGTGGTAAAGATAGTGCTCGTCGCCAAGAAACAGGTTATTTAATAAACCAAGCGTCAGAAATTCGAAATAATACCCATCGTCAAGTCGAACAAAGCGTGCGGTTGTCATGGAATGCCTTACAAACAGTGACCAATCAGATGGAATATTTTCAGCTTCACGTTGATTCAAGTGTAAGTTCGCGTGATGCTTACCAACAACAATTTAGTCTTGGCCAACGAACATTATTGGATCTACTTGACTCTGAAAATGAAGTTTTTACAGCGCGTCAAGATTTGGTTAATGCGGAATACGATGAATTGTTTGCGATGTACCGCATTCTAAATAGTATGGGTAGTTTGTTGCAAGGGCTGACCGTTGCACTACCTGAAGCAGCCGTTACATTGACAAGTACTAACAATAAATAATTTTCCAAAATAGTTTAAAAAAGCCACTATTTTATAGTGGCTTTTTTATGTCAGATAGTCGAAATTGTTGATGTTACTTTTTAGTTTTACTAGGTCGTGATATCATTAAACGATTGCCCAATTAGAGGCGTTTTTAAAGAAGAATCTATGAGTAAACAGTCATCATTTTCATACGAAGAGCTTTTGCAGTGTGGTCGCGGCGAAATGTTCGGCCCCGGCAACGCACAATTACCTACCCCTAATATGTTGATGATGGATCGTATTATTCACATTTCTAATGAAGGCGGAAAATATGGCAAGGGTGAAGTTATTGCTGAATTAGACATTACGCCAGACTTGTGGTTTTTTGACTGTCATTTCCCTGGTGACCCAGTAATGCCTGGCTGTCTAGGTCTAGATGCTATGTGGCAATTGGTTGGCTTTTTCTTAGGCTGGGATGGTAATCCGGGTCGCGGTCGAGCCTTAGGTTCAGGAGAAGTTAAGTTCTCAGGACAAGTCGTGCCAACAGCAAAAAAAGTAACGTATAAACTTGACTTAAAACGTGTTATCGCACGTAAATTAGTTTTAGCGATAGCTGATGGTTCTGTCTCTGTCGATGGCCGTGAAATATACACAGCAAAAGATCTAAAAGTAGGTCTATTTACTTCCACTGAAGATTTTTAGGAAATAGCGATGAAACGTGTAGTAGTCACAGGTTTAGGTATTACATCTTGTTTGGGTTTGGATGCGGCAACCGTTACTGAATCATTACGTTTAGGTCGTTCAGGTATTCGATTTAAACAAGAATATGCCGATATGGGGTTCCGTAGTCATGTTGCAGGCAGCGTTGATATTGACTTTAAAGAGTTTATTGATCGCAAAACATTACGTTTTATGGGGGATGCTGCAGCCTATGCTTATATCTCAATGCAACAGGCCATCACAGATTCAGGTCTAACCGAAGAGCAAGTATCTAACCCACGTACAGGACTTGTCATGGGATCTGGTGGTGCATCATCATCTAACCAAGTAGAAGCCGCTGATATATTACGTGAAAAAGGCCTAAAGCGAGTTGGCCCATACCGTGTAACCCAAGTCATGGGAAGCACAACGTCTGCTTGTTTAGCTACACCATTCAAAATTAAGGGTGTGAATTATTCTATGTCATCGGCATGTGCCACTAGTGCACATTGTATTGGTAATGCCATGGAACAAATTCAACTTGGTAAACAAGATATCGTCTTTGCTGGTGGCGCAGAAGAAGAACATTGGACAATGAGCTCGTTGTTCGATGCTATGGGTGCATTATCAACTAAGTATAACGACACACCTGAAAAAGCATCCCGTGCTTACGATGCTGACCGTGATGGCTTCGTTATCGCTGGTGGTGGTGGTGTTATCGTATTAGAAGAATATGAGCATGCTAAAGCTCGTGGTGCAAAAATTTATGCTGAATTAACCGGATATGGCGCAACATCTGATGGCTACGATATGGTTGCTCCATCAGGCGAGGGTGCAGTTCGCTGTATGCAACTTGCCACATCAACGGTTAAAGCACCTATAGATTATATTAACGCACATGGTACAAGCACACCCGTAGGGGATTTAGCTGAGCTAGGCGCTGTTAAACAAGCCTTTGGTGACAATATACCTTTAGTAGGGTCAACCAAGTCCTTATCAGGCCATTCATTAGGAGCGGCTGGCGTACAGGAAGCGATTTATTGTTTATTGATGATGGAAAATGATTTCATTGCTGCATCAGCGAATATTGATAATCTTGATCCTCAAGCATCAGGCGTTCCTATTATTCGTGAACGTAAAGACAATGCAGGTTTAAAAACAATTATGTCGAATAGTTTCGGCTTTGGTGGAACGAATGCCAGTCTAGTATTTGAAAAAATCATTGATTAAGCGAGTTCGCTTTTAAGCAACTTAGCATGAAAAGGCCACCTTTTAAGGTGGCCTTTTTGTTTAAATAATATTTATTTAAACAAGATCTTCATCGGTAACAGGTCCGCGTTTTCCAGAAAGTGACTCTTGAATCAAACTAATGAGTTTAGCTTTCTTTGCAGGATCGTCTAAATGTTTAGAGCTAAAGGTAATGCCATATTTGCTCGCATACTGTTGTACTATCATCACTAAAATTGTTTCATCTTCCACCTAAATATCCCCAATTGCCATAAAATGACTCCATTATAAACATCCGACACAATAAAGCATCATTCAATGAACTTGCATTATCAAACTATTGGCGCAGGTCAGCCGCTCGTTATCCTACATGGCTTATTTGGATCTTCTGATAATTGGCGGGGCATCGCGACAGAATTATCAGCCTATGCTCAGGTCATTACGGTCGATTTACGTAATCATGGTCAGTCACCTCATAGTTCCGAGCAAACATATGCGTTGATGGCAGAAGACTTGGCTGAATTATTTGATCGGTTACAGCTAGATAAGGTCAGTATTATTGGTCATTCGATGGGCGGAAAAGTAGCGATGGCATTTAGTCAGTATTATCCACAATGGCTAGATAAACTCATTGTCGTGGATATTGCACCTAGACAATATTTTGATGAGCATAGTGCTATATTTAAATCCTTATTAGCGCTAGATTTAGACTTGTATTCTAGCCGTAATGATGTTGATAATGCATTAAGAAGTACATTGCCAAATAAAGCCGTGCGACAATTTTTATTAATGAATTTGTCGTTAAATAGGGAGCAACTGAGCTGGCGAATAAACTTACAGGCTCTTTATGATAATTATGTTCATTTTCTCGAAGCGGTATGTGAAGATGAAACGGTAATGCTCCCCAGTTGTTTTATTCGTGGTGGCCAATCAGCTTATATTCGAGATGAGGATGAAGATTTAATTCGAGCAGCCTTTCCTTACTCAGAGCTAGTAACTATTCAACAAGCGGGTCATTGGGTGCATGCTGAGGCGCCGCAACAATTTTTGACACAAATAACTGAGTTTCTTGATTATGATTAAACCAGAAATATTAGATAAGCTAATTTCATTTCGCCGTGAGCGCGATTGGGAACAGTTTCACAACCCTAAAGATTTAGCGATTTCATTGTCTATTGAAGCATCTGAATTATTAGAATGGTTTCAGTGGAAAACGAATGAGCAAATTAAACTTTTGCTTAAGTCCGATAAACGACAAGATCTAGAAGATGAATTAGCTGATGTGGCCGCTTATCTTGCCTATCTCTGCCATGATCTTGGGGTTGATATTAATCAAGCCTTGGCAATTAAAATAGACAAGAATGCAGCAAAATATCCTGTCGATCAGGCTAAAGGTCGGGCTGATAAAGATACAGAATATTCATGAGTGCCAGCAATAATGCTAGGATACGAACAATTAAATATTTTTGAAGGTAATATTGATTTATGAATGCCATTGTTTTCCTTATTCAATGCCCTGATCAAAAAGGCTTGGTTGCAGGTATTACTAGTTTTTTTGCAAAACGAGATTTTAATATTCTGCATTGCCAACAATATACCGATGTACAAGATGGTCAGTATTTCATGCGGATAAAGTTGGAAGATGATGGCCAGTCAGACCGAGAGTTACTAGAGCAAGAATTCACTGTATTTGCGAATACCTTGGGATTAACATGGTCTGTGCGTTATTCTGACCAACCTTACCGCGTCGCCTTATTGGTAACAAGAGCATCTCATTGTCCTTATGATTTATTGTTACGAGAACTGGAAGGTGAGTTAAAGTGTGAAATTCCACTGATCATTGCTAATCACAATGATCTTGCTGGTATGGCCAAACAATTCGACAAACCGTTTTATCATTTACCGATTACCAAAGACACAAAAGCGCAACAAGAAGCACAAATCAATGCCTTACTGGATGAATATAAAATCGATTTGATCGTGATGGCCCGCTATATGCAAATTTTGTCAGAACAATTTGTTCAACAGCATGCGGGAAGTGTCATCAATATACATCACGGGTTTCTACCCGCCTTTCAAGGTGCAAAACCTTATCATCAAGCTTATGATCGTGGCGTAAAAATAATTGGTGCTACATCTCATTACGCTACGGCAGACTTGGATGAAGGCCCCATTATCGATCAAGGTGTTGAACGTGTGATGCATGATAATAGCCCTGAGGATTTGGTGATGATCGGTAAAGATATTGAGCGATTGGTACTCGCACGTGCTGTTAAGGCGCATATCGAACATCGTATTATTATCTCTGGTCGTCGGACTATCGTTTTTTCCGAAGGTGCTTAATAGCTATTAGCGATCACACGTTGTGTATCAGTAAAGTATCAAATACGCTTAATCCATTTTAGTGAACTGGAATCATGTTATGAGTACAGAAGGGAATGTCTTAACTAGCCAAGCACAATTCTTGGCCGAAACTTTAGAGCATTTGATTAATCGTGGAGGCATCGAAGTGCCCATGTTGCCTGAAGTGGCGAATAAAGCACTGTTATTGGCACAAAATCCAGATTCAGATGCAAGCGAAATGGCAAAACTCATTCAAAGTGATCAATCCTTGGCTGGTCATGTTATGCGAATTGCCAACTCAGCAGCTTATACACCAATGTCTAATTTGGTCTCGTTACAACAAGCCATCGCACGGCTTGGTATGGGGGCTATTAGTGAAATTGCACTAGCGGCCGCTATTGGTGCCAAAATGTTTAATACACCTGGTTACGAAACGTATGTGGCAGGTGTTTGGCATCATGCGTTGGCAACATCGTTATGGGCAAAAGAAGTGGCACGGCATTGCCGCAGTAATGTTGAAGTCGCTTTTCTAGCAGGTCTACTTCACTCGATAGGTCGTCCTGCGATACTGCAGACAATTATTGAATTGGCGAAAAAAGAACAGGTAACGTTAACAGAACACGATATTCATCAACTGGAAAATATATATTGTCATCGAGTGAGCGAAGCGGTTGTTAATTTGTGGAAGATGCCGACCTTAGTGATTGAAGCTGTCAGCACTTACACAGATTACAATGACACTTTAAAAACAAGTGTACAGTCGGCACAGGTTACAGTGGGTGCTAGATTTGCCACATATATGTTGACGCCTGAAAAATTAGATCAGGACACATTATTCATTCTCCCCGGGCTGACAACATTAAACCTTTATCAAGACGAGGTGGAGGATTTATTAAACCAGATAGATGTGATTAAAGCTCGCTTGGAGGGTTTATCATCATGAGTGAAACGAAATTTCATTACGATATGTTGGTTATTGGTAGTGGACCAGCAGGGCAAAAGGCAGCAATCCAAGCTGCTAAGGCTGGCCAGCATGTTGCTATTATTGAGCTTGATAGTTTATTTGGTGGCGCCTGTGTTCACCGCGGTACGATCCCATCTAAAACCTTGCGTGAAAATGCACTTCGTGTAAAAAATATGCGACAAAATGCTGCACTAGCTGATTTTAAGTTGGGCGAAGATACCGAAATGGTGACGTTGATTGATCGCTTAGATGAAGTGCTTAAATCACATGATAAATATATGCGTAAGCAAATGGAACGCAATAAGGTTGAACGGATCCATGGCCGTGCTAGTTTTGTTGATAATGAAACCATTAGCATTACCAAAGTTGGTGGTGAAAAGCTTGATATGCGTGCAAAGACGATCATTATCGCTGCGGGCTCTTATCCACGTACGCCCGATAATATTCCTATCGATCATGAACATATTTTTGACAGTGATTCAATCTTATCGATGTTGTACTTACCCTCTAGCCTTACTGTATTAGGTGGCGGTGTCATTGCTAGCGAATATGCGACTATTTTTCAGGCATTAGGCGTTAAAGTCACCATGATTGACCGCTACCCCACACCACTAGGTTTCTTAGATAGTGATATGACCGATACATTTGTGAACGCCTTTAATAAGATGGGCGGCACATGGATGGGTAGCCAAAATGTTGAAAAAGTGTACTGGGACGGTGTCAGTGAGGTGGTGACAGAATGCGCTGATGGCACTGTCATTCGTAGCCAGAAATTATTATGTGCTGCGGGCCGCCTTGCTAATGTTAAAGGTTTACAGCTTGAAAAGGCAGGTTTGACACTAAATGATAAAGGCTTAATCAGTGTTGATGAAAATCTTCGGACCGCTGTGGCTAATATTTATGCTGCAGGTGACGTAATAGGCCCTCCATCATTAGCATCAGCCTCTATGGAGCAAGGACGGCGTGCCTCATGTAATGCTCTGGCTATTAATACAGGTACGATGAGTCAGCTGATTCCCTCTGGAATATATTCTATCCCCGAATTATCCTCTGTCGGTTTGACCGAGAAACAGGCTCGTGAACAATATGGAGATGTCATTGTCGGCACCGCCTCATTTGCAGAAGTCGCTCGCGGTCAGATTTCAGGTAATACTGAAGGTATGTTAAAAATTGTTGCTGATCCACGAGGTAAAAAAATTCTTGGTGTGATGCTCGTGGGCGAAGGCTCAACCGAGGTAGTACACATTGGTCATATGGCTATGTTGTGTCATGCTGATGTCGATATCTTTGTCGAAAGTACCTTCAACTTTCCGACATTGGCCGAAGCTTATCGTATTGCTGCTTTAGTCATTTTGGCAAAACGTTCGGAGTAAACAGTAAATGACAAAAACAATTATGATTACGGGAGCTACATCGGGTTTTGGTGAAGCGACGGCGCGATTGTTTGCAAACAATGGTTGGAAACTAATTATCACCGGTCGCCGTCAACAGCGTTTAGCTAATTTACAGGCAGAATTAGGCGGGCCTGAACAGGTTCATATTTGTTGTTTTGATATTACGGATCGCAGTGCTGTAGAACACGCATTTAATACCTTACCTGATTCTTTTTCTAATATTGATGTGTTATTGAATAATGCAGGACTGGCTCTCGGTTTAGAACCCGCCGATAAGACCGATCTCGATGACTGGGAACAAATGGTTGATACTAATATCAAAGGGTTGATGTATTGCACCCGAACCGTATTACCTAAGATGAAACAACAGGGGCAGGGCTATATTATTAACATTGGTTCTATTGCGGGTAATTGGCCTTATCCTGGAGGCAATGTCTATTGTGCGAGCAAGGCCTTTGTAAGACAGTTTTCACTCGCTATTCGAGCTGATTTATTAGGTTCAGGCATTCGAGTCAGCAATATTGAGCCAGGCAATGCTGAAACTGAATTTTCGATGGTGCGCTTTAAAGATGATGAGCAACGAGCAGAGGGTGTGTATCAGCAAACAATAGCACTGACGGCCCAAGATATAGCGGATACGGTATGGTGGTTAGCCAATAGGCCTGCCCATGTTAATGTGACTACGATGGAAATAATGCCCACCGAACAAGCCACAGGGCCATTAGCTATTTATCGTAAAGATAAATAAGTGATATAAAAAAGGCGCTTTAAAGCGCCTTTTTTATTGAAGCTGGTCAGGATTATGAAAACATCCACGTTGTTGGGTTGGGATAAGCTTGTCCAGCATCTAAATATTTCATGCCTTTAACACAGCGAATTATCATCCAAATTACCGTAAATAAAATGACTAAGTAACCAATGATAATCATGGTTAATATCGCACCAATGAAGAAGTATAAAAGGCCGATCCAAAATGTGCGAATTTGAAAATGATAATGGCTGTGTAACCACTCTGGCGCATCCGCTTTATTAACATAAGCCATCACAACTGCAATTAAGCCAAGAAAAGGAATGATAATATTGGCTAAAAATAAAATATAGATGAGTTTAGGTGTTGATGTGCTGACGGATACTTCTGACATAGTTAGTCCTTTAAGTGTAAAAATTCAAAAACTCACTTTAGCAGAGTTTTAGCCCTGTTTCTATTTAACAATGGTTTGGTGATGAGCATCATTAATAATAAAGTCCAAACGGTAATCGCTCCCATTGGTAAATCTAATATCAGCGAGGCAATCAGCCCCAATAGATAAGCCGTTAAGCCAATCATATAAGCGATGAATAAACGTTTTTTCATCTTGATAATATGACGACTAGCTAAAGCGGGCAGAATCAAGCTAGCAAAAACAAGATAGATACCAACCAGTTGCACTGATGCAGTGACGGCTAAGGAAAATACCAAATAAAACAATATAGGCTGTTGTTTACAGTTAAAGCTAAACCAGACAATCAATAGTGGGATATAAAGTGCCATTACCCATAATAACTGCCCATAGCTGACCCATAAGATCTGACCCACTAATAAGTCATGTAATAACTCATCGCTATGTGGTGCATAACTGGCTAATAACAAACCACCACTTGCAGCCAAGACAAATAGCAGACCGATCAAGGCTTCTAATATTTGGCCATGAGTTCGTTCTAACCAATGAATAAGTGCTGCACCGGAAATGGCACTTAAACCCGCAAACAATTGTATCTGCCATGTGGCGAGTTCGCCGCCAAAAACGGTAGCTGCAATAACACCTAAAGCTGCAATTTGAGCGATGGCAATATCTATAAAAATAATGCCGCGTTTAAGTACTTCCTGCCCCAAAGGCACATGTGTAGAAAGGACGAGAGCACCCGCCAAAAAGGCGGGTACAATCAACATTAGATCAAAATCTGCCACGATCACTTATTTGCATCCAATAAGCGTTGAATGGTGTCATCAAATAAGCTGAACAAATCGGTACTTTCAGTATTACCACCTACTGTAAATGGCAGTGTTACTTTACGCATACTCGTTTTATCGACTAACCAATCGGTGGCTCTTGATGGTTGATAAGCTGCGTTAATCACCATTTTCGCTGGAGTGACTTTCAGTTTATTGAGCACGTTATTCAAATCATCAACCGTCGGTGGAACGCCTGATTTAGTCTCAAGGACCGAAACTTTATTTAAACCTAACCAATCAAATAAATAATCCCAACTATTATGTTGCACAACTACCGATACACCTTTAAGTGGAGCTGCTTGTTGTTGCCATTTAGTAATCGCTAACTGCCAACGTTGATTAAAATCTTGCCAGCGTTTTTCATATAGCTTCGCGTTAGCACTATCAATATTTTGTAAGCGTGTTGTCAGTGATTTGGCAACGATTAAAATGTTCAGTGGACTTGTTTGGATATGTGGGTTACCAGCAGCATGGACATCACCTTGACTACGATCAAATACCGTTGGAATATCAGACAATTTGACGTAATCTGTGGCCATAAAATACCCAGTTGCACCAGTTTGAATGGCTGAATTTCCTGATTTTTGTTGCAATAAGGGTAGCCAACCTGTTTCTAATTCTGCACCTGTGCATACCAACAAATCAGCACGTCTAGCTTTGGCAATTAAGCTAGGACGAGCTTGAATATAATGTGGGTCTTGCAAGCCCGTAGTCGCAGAAAAAACAGTAACATGATCGCCCCCTAGTTCTTTACTTAATGAAGCCCATTCAGGTTCGCAAGCAAAAATATTGATGTCGGCCATGACTGATGAACTTGCAACTATCAGTAGGAATGATGAAATTATTTTTTTCATATATATTTCCTTTCTAATAACTATGAGCACCATGAGCACCTAGGCTCACGGTATATTGTAATAACAACTGTAAATCATCGTCGCTATAAGATTGGTCATAATTGACTTGAGCACGAATACGGCTGAATTCGCTCGGTAAATATTCAACCATCACACTGCTACGTTGCGGATTACTATATTCGCCATCAAGTCCTGCATCGGCTAATAAGTCACTATCTGATGCTTTGTGATCACTACCGACCCAGTCATATCTTAAACCTGAGCGCCATTGTGGATTAAATTGATACACAGCTTCAACATAACCACCGTATTGCTTGCCATCATACGTGGCAAACTCATCGCCATGAGTGATGTTGCCATCGTCATTTAACAAGAAGTACTCACCTGTGAGGCTAAAATTTTGTTCGCGGAAATTACCATTTTTAGCCCATTTGTAGACGAGAGAGATATTGCTAATATCGGTGTCACCATTGAATAATGGCGAAGCCTTCTCAGCACCGTGGCTGTGGCCACCACTATATTCACGATTTTCTGGATTGGATTGCCAATGCGACACGCTGGCTTGCCAACTACTTTCAACACTAATATCACCACCTGTTTTGGCGTAGATTAACCAATCGCCAATTCCATTATGATCGCCACCACCGGGATAACTATCACCGGCACCGACAGTCGCACCAACTTCAAAAAGTTGATCAGTAGGTAAGATATAGGCTAGTTTCAAGCCATCCGTTGATAATTGATTACCAAATAAACCTCGGTAAATAAGCGGTGCATCAGCGAAGTTCCATGTGTGTATATGACGCTGATTTAAATAGCCAATAGGGGTAAAAAAGCGACCTGCACGTGCTGTTAGGCCATTTCCTAAACCTAAAGATTCAATAAAAGCTTCTTCAATTTCGACTTCAGTTTCACCTTCATGCTCATGCAAGGCCACGGTTGCTTGGCCATATAAGGCTTGGTCGATATTAGCGCTTAAGGTTAATTCGCTTTCACCTAATGAAAAGCTTTCTTTACCTAATTCACCTTCACCTTGTAGCGCAAAACCATCTAAGGCATAGTTTTCAGGGTTATTTTGATATTGATTAAATCCGCCATTCAACACCATGCTGATCGCTGGATTAAAGCTATTTTTTGAGTTTGCAGTAGTGGCCGTCGGAGTGGGGGCAACTGCGGTGGTATTTTTTATCGTGTCATTAAGTAGAGTTGTCGACGATTCATTGTCAGCAAGACGTTGTTCTAATTGATTAATTCGCTGTTCATATTCAGCACGCATTTGGGCTATTTCAGCCTTTAAAGTAGTTATCGAATCATTAGATTCATCAGCAAAAATAGGTGAGACAGGTGCAAGTACTGCGGCAATAAGCAGTGTTAGCTTTAATGGTTTCATAATGTTTTCTCATAGCATAAGTTGCAGAAATGAGTCGCCATAAGGCGGATCATTCCTGTAAAAATTAATTAGATGTTATAGCTATGAAAAAGTGGGTGGGGCACGAATAGCGTGGTTATCACGTAGGCGTTTTGGTGCATAGGTGAGTGTGAAGCTTGGTTCAGCGCTGCTATATTGCTTAGTGAGCTGAGGAAGAATGCTCGTGGCGAGATCTAGTGTAGGAGTATGACTAATACTCTCAAATCGTTGACATTGATCGCTGGCAAGATGAAACGGATGTGATGCATCATGCCAAATGGCAAACGACTGCATTAACAGCACGAGTGCTGTTAGCAAGTATAGCCATTGGCGTTGTTTAATGATGCGGTTCACGGGGATATTTTAGCTCACGAGACTAATAATTCAGATAGCAAAGTCTCATAGATCATCGATAAAATGTCAAGGTCGGCAACGGAAACGCATTCATCAACTTGGTGAATGGTCGCATTTAACGGGCCTAGCTCGATAACTTGAGCGCCAGTAGGCGCGATAAATCGGCCATCGGATGTACCACCTGAAGTTGATAATTCAGTTTCATAGCCTGTAGTAGACTTAATGGCTTGTTTGACAGCATCAACTAGAGCACCGCTTGCTGTTCGGAAGGGTTTACCTGATAGTTCCCAGGTTAAATCATAGTTTAAGCCGTGACTGTCTAATATGCTTTGTACATGTTGTTGCAATTGTTTATGCGTAACTTCGGTTGAATAACGAAAATTAAATACCACATTAGCTGTACCCGGAATAACGTTGGTGACGCCGGTACCAGAATTCAGGTTGGATACTTGAAAACTGGTTGGTGGAAAATCTTCATTACCTTGATCCCATTCCACAGCACATAGCTCTGTTAATGCTGGAACCAACAAATGAATTGGATTCTTTGCTAAATGTGGATAGGCAATATGGCCTTGTTTGCCTTTGATTGTTAAGCGACCATTTAATGAACCACGGCGACCATTTTTAACCACATCACCCACTTTACTTGTGCTGGTGGGCTCACCAACGACACACCAATCAATTTTTTCGCCACGTGCTTCTAATGTTTCAATGACTTTAATGGTGCCACCGGTTGCAGGACCTTCTTCGTCACTGGTAATGAGAAAAGCAATGCTACCTGTGTGATTTGGATGTTCGACTACAAACCGTTCACAAGCAGTAACAAAGGCTGCAATACTGCCTTTCATATCAGCCGCACCACGCCCATATAACAGGCCATCGCGAATCTCAGGTGAAAAAGGAGCTGATGACCAGTTTTCTTCGGGACCTGTTGGTACGACATCGGTATGTCCAGCAAAAGCTAATACTGGCGATTGCGTACCACGACGCGCCCAAATATTATCAGTCCAGTTGCCTTCTTCACCAAAACGTAAATGTTCGATGGTAAAACCAATAGCTGACAGTCTGTCAGCGAGTAATTGTTGACAGCCAAAATCTTCTGGCGTGACACTTGGTCGGCTAATTAAATTTTTAGTGAGTTCAAGTGTTGCTGTCATATTATTTTCCAAAATAAGCGGTATAGTCCGCTTCTTTAAAACCAACCATGCAGTCTGAGTTATCAGATAAAACTGGTCGTTTGATGAGTGTTGGGTTTTCTAACATTAATTCGATAGCGTTAGCTTGACCGAGATTCTCTTTGCGAGGATCGTCGAGTTTACGCCAGGTTGTACCGCGTTTATTAAGTAACGTTTCCCATGAAACTGATGTTAGCCAAGTATTAATTTGCTTTTCATCAAGTCCATCAATGCGAAAATCATGGAACTGAAAAGCCACGTCGTTGGCTTCAAGCCAACGACGCGCTTTTTTTACGGTATCGCAGTTCTTAATGCCGTAAACAGTGATCATTAAATGTCGCGTAATAATTCGTTAATGCCCACTTTACCTCGTGTTTTTGCATCAACTTGTTTAACGATAACGGCGCAGTAAAGGCTATAAGTACCACATTTAGATGGTAAGTTCCCTGATACAACAACTGAACCAGCAGGGATGCGACCATAAGTGATTTCACCCGTCATACGGTTGAAGATTTTAGTACTTTGACCAATGTAAACGCCCATTGAGATAACAGCGCCTTCTTCAACAATAACACCTTCTACAACTTCAGAACGTGCACCGATGAAGCAGTTGTCTTCAATGATAGTTGGGCCAGCTTGTAAAGGTTCTAAAACACCACCAATACCTACACCACCAGAAAGGTGAACATTTTTACCAATTTGTGCACATGAGCCGACGGTAGCCCACGTATCAACCATCGTACCTGAATCCACATAAGCACCAATGTTCACGTATGAAGGCATTAATACAACGCTTGGCGCGATATAAGAACCACGACGAACGTTTGCTGGCGGTACAACACGGATACCGGCTTTATTAAAATCTTCTTCATTGAAACTAGCGAATTTTGGTTCTACTTTATCGTAGAAGTTAGTTTCGCCGCCGTCCATAATTCTATTGTCGTTTAAACGGAAAGATAGTAAAACGGCTTTTTTAAGCCATTGATTGACGACCCAATCGCCATTTTGTTTTTCAGCAACACGGGCAGTACCGTTATCTAACATAGCTAATGCTTGGTCTACTGCATTTTTAACTTTGGCTTCAGCATTTGCAGGAGTGATGTCTGCACGGCGTTCAAAGGCTTCTTCAATAATTTGTTGAATCTCGCTCATTTTATTTCTCCATTAGGGATTTGATAGTCGTTTATAAGGTGTTGATTAATTTTACAATTCGGTGAGCCGCATCAATACATTCTTCTATAGGGGCCACTAATGCCATACGGATGCGATGTGAACCTGGGTTTTGATTGTTATTATCCCGCGCTAAAAAACTGCCAGGTAATACGGTGACGTTGTACCCATCAAATAAGCGACGGGCAAACTCCGTATCTGATATCGTTGTTTCAGCCCAAAGGTAAAAGCTGGCCTCGGGTAAAGTGACATTCATGACCGGTGATAAAATGGCCAGAACTGCATCAAATTTTTCACGATAGAGTTGGCGGTTAGTAATTACATGTTGTTCATCATTCCACGCGACAAGTGAGGCTGCTTGAGTGAAAGGTGACATCGCACAACCATGATAAGTGCGGTAGCGTAGAAACTCTTTGATTACGTTAGCATCACCCGCTACAAAACCTGAGCGCAAACCAGGTGCATTAGAACGCTTTGATAAGCTATGAAATACCGTGCAACGACTTAAATCATTATAACCTGCTGCCACTGCCGCTTGTAATAAGCCGACCGGCGGTTTTGTTTCATCAAAATAGAGTTCGGAATAACACTCATCCGATGCAATGATAAAATCATGTTGGTGGGCAAGTTCAATCAGCTTGATTAAGGTGGCTTGTTCAATGACTGCGCCCGTCGGGTTACCTGGACTACATAAATACAATAACTGACAACGATCCCACACATCACGAGGTACAGTATCAAAGTCTGGTATAAAGTTCGTTTCTGCGGAGCAGTTAAGAAAGTACGGATGCGCTCCGGCTAAAATCGCCGCGCCTTCATAAATTTGATAGAAGGGGTTTGGCATCACAATAAGTGGTGTGTCTGCGCTTCGATCGATAATTGCTTGAGCAAAAGCAAACAATGCTTCACGCGTACCATTAACCGGTAAGACTTGCGTAGCCGCATCAATATTACCAGCAAGCTGAAAACGATTATCTAACCAGATCGCGATAGCTTGACGCAGTTCGAGCGAACCTGCGGTAGTAGGGTAATTAGACAAGCCGTGTAAGTGTTCAATAACTGCCTCGGTGATAAACCCTGGAGTGGGATGTTTAGGTTCACCAATCGATAAGGCGATATGAGGCAGATTAGCCGGTGGCGTGCATCCCGCTTTTAGTTGCGCAAGTTTTTCGAACGGATAAGGATGCAAGTGGGCTAGATCTGGATTCATAAAGAAGTAACTATTAAATAAAGCCGACTATTATAACGGGTTATAGCTTAGTCGTGGTATAAGGTTGGTCATGAATACATTACATACGACACACAACCGTTTAGCCATCGCTGCCTTGCTATTTTCATCAAGCTTGTGGGGAATAATTTGGTATCCCTTACGTTGGTTAGATGAAGCGGGCATGTCCGCCGTGTGGAGTTCCTTAGTGATGTATCTTGCCGCTGGTCTACTCGCATTACCTTTTCTATTTAAAAAAAATATATTTAATGCGATTAATCGCAAGGATTTAGCATTTTTGGCCATTGCAGCTGGAGTGACTAATGTTGCCTTTCTAGTTGCCCTGACTGAAGGTCAAGTCATGCGTGTTATGTTGTTATTTTATTTGTCACCGATATGGTCTGTGTTGCTGAGCCGATGGTGGCTAAAAGAGCGATTGTCTTCATCTGCCATCATCATGTTAGGCGTAGCGATGACCGGTTCATTGGTGATGTTATGGGATACCAGCGTTGGTTGGCCATGGCCTCAAGGTTTAGCGGATTGGTTAGCTTTAACCGCGAGCATCGCCTTTTCAATAAATAATGTACTGTCTAGAAAGTTAGGGAGTGTATCAATGGCTGCTAAAACCGGCGTAATTTGGTGGGGGGTGGTTTTAGCATCAATACTGGTCTTAGTTTTGCAGCAAACTCCTGTACCCGAAGTGGCGATGAATGTTTGGATCGTTGCTAGCTTGATAGGGATCCTAGGCATTGTTGTGATGACCGTGACTGTTTTGTATGGCATAGCTCGAATGCCAATTTATCACTCTTCGGTTATCATGTTATTTGAATTAGTCGTGGCGGCTATCGCTGCTTGGGCTTTGACCAATGAAGTGATGTCATTACAAGAGTGGCTGGGTGGAGGATTAATCATGCTAGCTGCTTATGGTGTTGCGAAATCAGAAGCGTAGTGTCGGGCGTATGCTTAGTAGGCGGTGCTGCCGTTTCAAATTATCCACATAAATAAAAATACCATTTTACGGTGTGTCGTGAAGCCTTAGTAAATGGACGTTTGGATTATTGCTCAAAGAACTAAACTAAAGTGTAATACTATTGCTTAAATCAAATAATTACAGACAAAATCAAAGAGGGTTTTATGATTAAATCAATTGCTCACGCCAGCTTTTTAGTGGCAGATGTTGCTCGATCTCTAGAGTTTTATTGCGGTGTACTAGACATCCATTTAAATGAGCATCGACCTAACTTTCCATTTGATGGCGCTTGGTTAGATCTTAATGCGGAAGGTCAACAATTACATTTAATGCAGTTGCCTAATCCCGATCCAAAAGATGGACGGCCTGAACATGGCGGAAAAGATAAACATATTGCATTGGTTGTCGATGATTTAGATGGTTTGGCTGAAAGGTTGGAAGCCGCGGGTGTAATATTCTCTAGAAGTAAGTCAGGCCGAGCAGCTTTCTTTTGTCGAGATCCTGATGGCAATGCCTTGGAATTTTCTGAAGATTTTACGCCATCAAAGTAAGGGGCAAGCTCCTCGTCTTTTAAGGGATCAATGACTTACAACTTTATTCACACTGTCTGTGGATAACTCTGTGATTAACTTATTAGGAAATCGCTAAGTCATTAATTCCTAACAAGCTCTATGATTTGGTTAAAAATTAACCTATAAATTAAATATCAATAAAAACAGTGCATTAAGGGTTTTCCCGTAGTGCTTACTCACTAAGTAAAACACGTAAATCCTTATTATTTCACTCGAGGTCTAAAGTGTATAACTTACCTAGATGGCACTGATAAAGTTAGCATTTTGGTGCTTTGTTAACGTGATGGGGGCAATATACGAATGAGCGTTTACCCTAGTCTCAAATTTGAGTGAAGGCGATGGCGGAGCATTAGACTCTATTATCGCCAAAGCACAAGTCCGCTTTGTGAGTTTTAGTGGGATATGAGCTAGGTAAAGTGGTACTGGTCAAAGGCTGTTTTGACTGCAAAATACCACGATCAATGACTTACAGACTTACTCACAATATCTGTGGATAAGTCTGTGGGTAACATGCCGACAAACCGCTAAGTCATTATTCTGTAACAAGCTACCGCAATTTGGTTAAAAATCGACCATGATTTTAATTGGTATATAGATCAATTAGATAGCGTGCTATTCAATGCTTTCAATGACTTAGCTATGACTGTTAAAAAAAGCTTTGTGATGATGGCGCTAACTAGTGAATAACTTTTATGGGCATAACAGATTATGTTGATTATTGTCTAGATAATGCAGGAAATTGTTTGTCATCATGTGCTGCATCTTCTTGGCCAGTTGGTGCTAGTCGGTGCAACTCGAGATCTTTGAAGTTAAACAATTCATTATCAGCCATTTGTGATGGTGCAATATTTTGAAAGCTTCGGAAAATATTTTCTAAGCGGCCTGGTTGCTGTTTTTCCCAGCCTTGTAACATGTCTTTAATCACTTGCCGTTGTAGGTTTTCTTGCGAGCCACATAAGTTGCAGGGAATGATCGGAAACTGTTGATGATCTGAATAACGAATAATGTCAGATTCTTTGCAGTAAGCCAGAGGACGAATCAAAATATTTGTTTTGTCATCACTTAATAACTTGGGTGGCATAGCTTTAAGTTTACTGCCATAAAACATATTGAGGAACGCAGTTTCGATAATATCATCGCGGTGATGACCCAAGGCAATTTTGGTAACACCATTTTGACGTGCATAACCATAAAGTGAACCGCGACGTAGACGAGAGCAAATACCGCAGGTGGTTTTACCTTCTGGCACGACCTCTTTAACAATACTGTAGGTATCTTTTTCTATAATATGGAAAGGAACACCAATTGACGCCAGATATTCAGGTAAAACGTGTTCGGGGAATCCCGGCTGTTTTTGATCAAGATTAACCGCAATAATGTCGAAGTTAATCGGTGCATGTTTTTGTAGGTTCATCAAAATATCAAGCATAGTGTAGCTGTCTTTACCACCGGAAAGACAGACCATGACCTTGTCACCATCTTCTATCATATTGTAATCAGCAATGGCCTGACCGACATTGCGCCGCAGGCGTTTGCGTAATTTATTAATTTCGAGTGTTTGTTTGGCTGTTGCAGCGAGTTCTGACATTTAAATAAGACCTAAAAAGGGTTGTACTGTAACCGAGTTATTGGCGGCAACGCCATCGCATGCTTCATCTAATAAAATAAAGCAGTTGGCCTCGCTCATAGAACGTAGGATGCCCGAACCTTGACCGCCTGTTGTTTTCACTTTCGTAGTGCCGTCATCTTCTTTGAACAAGATGGCGCGTTGATACTCAAAGCGACCTGGTCGTTTACGAATAGCATCAGTGCAGATGACTTGAAAGGTCGTGACATCAGGTTCTGTTTCACCCATTAATTTTCGAAGAGCGGGTGCAACAAATTGATAGAACGTGACCATAACGGAGACAGGATTGCCCGGTAAACCAAAAAAGAGAACGTCATTGATCTTACCAAAGGCGAGAGGTCGGCCCGGTCGCATGGCTATTTTCCAGAAATCTACTTGCCCCAATTCTGCTAGCATTTCTTTGACGTAATCAGCATCGCCCACAGAAACACCACCTGAGGTAATAACGACATCAGCGTGTTGTGTGGCTTGGACTAAGGTTTGGCGAAGCGCTTCTTTTTGATCGGGTACTACGCCCATATCTAAGACTTCAACATCAAGACGTTTTAACATGCCATAAAGCGTATAGCGGTTGCTGTCGTATATTTGACCATTTTCTAATGTTTCACCGATGGATTTAAGCTCATCTCCCGTTGAAAAAAAAGCAACCCGGAGGCGACGAGATACATTAACTTCAGCAATACCAAGAGAAGCAAGCAGTCCTAGATCGGCGGGGACTATTCGGCGACCAGCTTTCAGGGCTACATCACCTGTTTTTAAATCTTCGCCTATATAACGGACGTGGTTACCTTTTGGATGTTGCCCATGAATGGTGATAATGTCATCGCCGATCATCGCGACTTGTTCTTGCATTACGATAGTATCGCATTCACTTGGCACGACAGCGCCGGTCATGATTCGCACACATTCGCCTGAATTGACTACACCTTGGAATGGTTGGCCTGCGAAGGCAATTCCAACTTGTTTGAGATCAAATGAATCCTTAGCAATGTCACTACTTCTTATGGCATAGCCATCCATAGCGGAGTTGTTATGGGCAGGTACATTAATCGGCGAAATAATATCATCATGTAAAATGCGATCTAATGCATCACGAATAGGATTGCGCTGCCAAGCTGTTAATGGGCTAATTAAAGATGCTATACGTTGTCTAGCAGCATCAATACTGAGTCTGTTTTTATCTTCTGGATCAGCGCAGCTGGGTTGTGGAATAAATTCTGACATGGTCTTAATGAGTCCAACTTTCAATAAAATTTACTAGATAATCAGCGATAGTGTCGATATCGTTGATATCTAGTTGTTCGATAGCACGTTCAAGCTCAAGTGGCAGATCGCTCGCGATGGCAATAATATTTTGATCTGTAGGATAGAGGAAAGGTTTACCTAAACTGCCTCTGTGCAATTCAACTTTAGGAATAAGCTCGTGCTTGAAACCTTCGACGATAATGAGATCGAGTTTAGAGCAATCCAACCTTGGAATAAGCGTAGATAAATTAGGTTCAAACAGACCAACTGATTGTACTTCTACTAAGGCCATTAAGCGGCTAGATGCGACCAAGACTTGTTGTGCACCTGCTTGACGGATTTCATAGCTATCTTTACCTGGCACATCAATATCAAAATTATGATGAGCATGTTTGATCACTGCGATCTCTAATCCTTTCGTTTTTAGCACGGGAAGTAAATGGCGTAATAACGTTGTTTTTCCGGTGCCACTAAAGGCGGCAAAACCAATCAAAGGGATAGGCGATGCTACGTTAGTTTGGTGTGTCGCTAAATCTTCGGGATGATTAATATTAATAAAGCTGTCAGCGTGATCGGAAAAATCTACAATGGCCATGGTGTGCGTCGCTAGCCAAGCATCAATTTTGCGGCCTCCTTGTAGCAAATAACTTTCGAGATCAGCTCGTAGTCGACAAGGGATGAGACAAAATACGGGTTGTAATCGTTCGCCGTTGTGCGCTACAGCGATATCTGCTTGCTCCATTAATAATGTTTCCATCATCCGCTGGCGCAATTGTGGAGAAATATTCGGTGAGTCGCATGGTACGGTCAATATATAATCAGTATCCACTACTTGCATAGCGCTCAACATACCTGCCAGCGGTCCGCAAAAATCATCTAAGCTGTCATTAACAACGGGATATTTAAAGGCCTGATACCGGTCAATATTACGGTTAGCATTGATGATAATCGTATCTACTTGCGGTTTTAACGTTGCAATTACATGGGCAATCAGAGGACTGTGATTGAATAGAATAAGGCCTTTATCCTCACCACCCATCCGACGAGCTTGTCCACCTGCCAAAATGACACCAGTAATAGAAGGGGGAGATGATGTATTCATGATGATTCGCTGTTATTCTCTTTGGACTAACTATAAAAAATGAGGGACACACCCATGCAAAAATCATGGATATCATGGACTTCGGCACTTATTATACTGATAAACTCGCCACTAGTATGGTCTGACTCACTGAACATTGTTGTTGTGGGCCTATTTAGCAATCAAGCGGTACTGACAATCAACGAACAACAGCGTTTATTAAAAGTGGGTAATACTAGTCCAGAAGGGGTTAAGCTTATTTCTGCGACAAGTCACGGCGCTATTATTGAAGTGGATGGAGTTCAAAAAGAATACTTATTAGGTTCACGGATTGGCGGGCACTTTTCTGCTCAAGTAAAACAACCTATGGTTAGTATTTGGCCAGATAATGGTATGTATATGGCTGTGGGTAGTGTGAACGGTTATAGCGTTGATTTTCTAGTTGATACTGGGGCATCGGTCGTTGCCTTTAATGCTGCAACAGCAAGGCGATTGGGTTTGGACTATCTTAATGCGCCCGCGGCCATGGTGCAAACTGCATCAGGTATAGAAATGGCTTATCAGATAAACTTAGATCAAGTTCAAGTAGGCGACATTAAATTACATAATGTTGGTGCGATGGTATTAGATGGGTCACACCCCGAGCGCGCTTTATTAGGTATGACCTTTTTGCGACAAGTTGAAATAACGCGAACCGATGAACGCATGGATTTGAAAAAAAAATATTAATGACTAAAGCGTCAGACTCTAATTTAGTTCCCATCAGAGTCTATTATTTTCTTAATTAGCAGAACAAAAAATGCATTGGAATAGAAAATTTTCTGGCTATTTGGCTTTATGTATCATTGCCTTAAGTATCTTCTTAATGCGTAATACGACCGTTGATAGTTTACCTGACTTTAGCTCATTTTCTGACGTGAAAGATAAAAAGCAGCAATTCTTTGATTTTATCGGGCCGATAATTGAAGCTGAAAATAAAAAGGTGCTGATTAATCGAGAAAAACTACTGATGCTTGAGCAGCAATTCAGTAAAGATAAAACGATGCGTTTAAAAGATGAAAAGTGGGTCAAGGATTTGGCTAAAATATACAAAGTCAGCATCGATACTTTAGATGACAAAGCGGCATGGACTTCTTTAAAAAACCGTGTTGATATTGTGCCTGTGCCACTTGCCCTAGCACAATCAGCTAATGAATCAAGTTGGGGAACATCGCGTTTCGCGCAAGAAGGGAATAACCTATTTGGTCAATGGTGTTTTATTGAAGGTTGTGGACTGGTTCCGGCAAAAAGAAATAAAGGTGCTACACATGAAGTTGCTAAGTTTAATTCGGTTGATGAGTCGGTTGCTCATTATCTTTTAAACCTCAATACCTTAATGGCCTATAAGCCTTTGCGAACAATTCGCTGGGAACATAGAGAAGAAGGTAAAGCATTATCTGGCTCCGCATTAGCCGCAGGACTAATCAATTATTCTGAACGTGGCGAGAACTACGTGGAAGATATCCAAACATTGATTCGCATCAATAAACCATTAATGCTGAACCAGTAAATATACAAAAAAGCCTCCGGCTAGTGTTTGCTAACCGGAGGCTTTTTAGGGTGACATTATTTTAATCGAAACCTTTACTAATCAAGGCATAAGCAGAATGGTTATGAATTGATTCGAAGTTTTCTGATTCAACAGTATAGGCATTGATGCGCGTGTCATCATTTAATCGTGCCGCAATATCACGAACGATATCTTCAACAAACTTTGGATTGTCGTAGGCTTTCTCTGTGACATATTTTTCATCTGGGCGTTTAAGAAGACCATATATTTCACACGAGGCTTCTTGTTCAACAAGATCAATTAAATCTTCAATCCACATGAAGCTATCAACACGCACTGTTACGGTAACGTGCGAACGTTGATTGTGAGCACCGTAGTCTGAAATGTTTTTTGAACATGGGCATAGGCTCGTTACCGGTACGACAACCTTAACGGTTATCATCGTTTTATCGCCAGTGATTTCGCCGATAAAGCTAACTTGGTAATCCATCAAGCTTCTTACTTTACTGATTGGGGCTTCCTTATTAACAAAATAAGGGAAGTCCATCTCAATATAACCAGATTCGGCTTGTAAGCGTTCCGTCATTTCACCTAGCATTTCACGGAATGATTTTACGGTGATTTCGCGTTCATGTTGATTTAAAATCTCAACAAAACGAGACATATGCGTACCTTTAAATTGATGTGGTAAGTTCACATACATATTAAAGTTAGCGATAGTATTTTGTTCACCAGTGGTGCGGTCGCTGATTCTTATTGGATGTTGAATATCTTTAATGCCGACTTTATCTATTGCGATATGGCGTTTATCAGCGATATTCTGAACATCTTCGATTTCATCGCAGCAATCTGGTTTTTTATCAGTAGTCATGTCTTTCTTAGTCCTCACTGTAACGTACACAGGCGCGATCAGTTTCCCAAAGGGTCACACCAGAGATTTTAGCTGAGTCGATATTTAATGTTTCGCTCAGATTTTGATAAAAATATTGGGCAATATTTTCTGCTGTAGGATTAACGGTATCAAAAGGTGGAATGTCGTTGAGATAGCGGTGGTCGAGCGTTTTAGCTAGCTCACGAGTGGCATTTTTGATAGTTTTGAAATCCATGCCCATGCCATGTCCATTCAGAGCAGTCGCTGTCACTTCTACTTCTAACTTCCAGTTGTGACCATGCATACGGCTACAATCACCAGGGTAATCACGTAGGGTATGTGCTGAGGCAAAATCTGCCAATATTTTTAGGGTGTAGGTTGGGCTGCTCATAGTTGACTATTATACTCGGGAATTAGGACGACTAACAGGATATTATGCCGGAAAATGATTATTGACTGTATCAATAATGCCTTTTGCATCTAAACCACAGTCACTTAACATCTGTTTATGTTCACCATGATCGATGAATTTATCGGGTAAGCCGATGATTTTAATGGGGGTAGAATTGCCAATGGCAAGCAGGTATTCAGCGACGGCACTGCCCGCTCCACCAAGGTGGGTATTTTCTTCAATGGTGATGATCAATTCATGAGTATGGGCCATTTTTTCAATCAGTGCCGTATCTAATGGTTTGACAAAACGCATATTGATCACGGTTGCATTAAGTTGTTCTGCGGCATCAAGCGCAGCTTGGACCATACTACCAAATGCCATAATCGCGACTTTTGTACCTTGACGTCTTAGCTCGGCCTTGCCAATTTCGATTGTTTCTAAATTAGATGATACCAAGGTGCCATTACCTGCACCGCGCGGGTAACGCACTGCACTTGGGCCATTAAACTTATAACCTGTGGTTAGCATTTGGCGACATTCATTTTCATCCGCTGGTGCCATAACAACCATATTAGGAATGCAGCGCAGGTAGCTTAAATCAAAGGTTCCGGCATGGGTTGCACCATCAGCGCCAACTAAGCCACCACGGTCGATAGCAAATAAAACCGGTAAATTTTGCAAAGCAACATCATGAATCAGCTGATCGTAAGCGCGTTGTAAAAACGTAGAGTAAATAGCAACGACTGGTTTTTTACCCTCACATGCCATACCCGCAGCGAGCGTAACCGCATGCTGTTCAGCAATACCAACATCGAAATAACGCTCAGGATAACGTTTCGCAAATTCATTTAAGCCCGAGCCATCACACATGGCGGGTGTAATACCAATTAAATCATCTGACTCTTGTGCCATGTCGCATAACCATTGGCCAAACACTTGTGTGTAGCTAGGCCCCGATGATTTACTGCCTGCAGGACTGACGCCGTGGTATTTACCTGGCTGCTGTTCGGCAGGCTCATAACCTTTACCTTTTTTGGTGACGATGTGAAGAAAATGCGGACCCTTACGTTCACGTAAATTACCTAATGTGGTCATCAATATATCTAGGTCGTGACCATCAATGGGGCCAATATAATTAAAGCCCATTTCTTCAAATAAGGTACCAGGAATCACCATACCTTTAACATGCTCCTCGGCACGACGAGCAAACTCCCAAGCTGACGGTAATTTTTCCAGTACTTTTTTACTCCCTTCACGGGCAGAAGCGTAAAACTTTCCAGATAACAGGCGAGCAAGATAATTAGACATGCCGCCGACATTTTTGGAGATAGACATTTCGTTATCATTGAGAATAACGAGCAAGTTGGCACTGAGATCACCCGCATGAGCTAAGGCTTCATAAGCTTGACCGGCAGTGAGTGCACCATCACCGATTATCGCAACGGCGCGTCGAGAATCACCATTAGCTTGAGCGGCGATCGCCATGCCTAATGCGGCGCTGATCGAGGTGCTTGAGTGGCCAACACCAAAGTGGTCATAAGGGCTTTCACTACGTTTAGGAAAACCTGATAGGCCACCTGCTTGGCGCATGGTATGCATTTGATCGCGACGGCCAGTAAGAATTTTGTGAACATAGCTTTGATGACCTACGTCCCAGACAAAACGATCATCAGGCGTATTAAAAATATAATGTAGGGCGATGGTTAATTCGATCACACCTAAATTAGATGATATATGTCCGCCCGTTTGTTGCACGCTATTTACGATAAGCGCTCTAATTTCTTCAGCAAGTTGTGGCAACTGTTTTTTATCTAGCTTACGTAAGTCCGCTGGACTATCAATGTGAGCGAGTAAGGTATCCATAGGTGTCGCCATATTTAGTGTGACCGTTGCACGACAAAGCTGGCTAATGCAGCGAGTGCTTGTGTATTGAAGGGGAGATCGTCAAGTTGGGCTAAAGCATCATCTATCAAATCAACGGCTTTTTGTTGCGCTTCAGCTAAACCCATGAGTGCTGGGTAAGTTGGTTTATTTAGCGCCAAATCAGCACCTTGCGTTTTACCCAAGGTATCGGTGTCTGCAATAAGATCGAGTACGTCATCTTGTACTTGAAAGGCTAAACCAACACAGTGTGCATATTTATCTAGTTTAGCTAAGGTTTGTGTATCGATTTTTGCAGAGGCGAGCGCTCCTAAACGAACACTTGCGCGGATTAATGCTCCCGTTTTAAGTTCATGCATAGCTTGTAAGGTGTCGAGAGTCAGTGTTTTTCCGACTGATTCAAGATCGATGGCTTGACCACCTGCCATACCTAATACACCAGATTGTTGGGCAAGCGTTTTGACCATCTGACATTGTTGTGTTGGCGGCAAGGTATTGTCGCAAAGCACTTCAAAAGCTAATGATTGCAAAGCATCACCGACTAATAATGCGGTGGCATCATCGTATTTTCTGTGGCAAGTTGGTTGCCCGCGACGCAAATCATCATTGTCCATGATGGGCATATCATCATGAACGAGGGAGTAAGCATGGATCATTTCTACTGCACTGGCTGGTGCATCGAGCTGTTCTAAATCGACATTTAATGCTTCGCCAGTGGCGTAAACCAGCAACGCGCGCAGCCGTTTTCCGCCATTTAGACTGGAATAACGCATGGCTTCAACCAATCGTTTTGAAGTCGTTTGGTTCAGATGGCTATTGTCAGGCAGTCGAGCAGAAAGTGCTTGTTCAATGCGCAGTTGGCGCTGTTGTCGCCAAGTAGATAGAATAAAAATATCGGTCACGATTCAGTGGTATTACTATCAAAATCGACTAAATTTGATTGACCTGATTGTTGTATTAACATTTGCACTTTTTGTTCAGCGGCTTGAAGGGCATCTTGGCAATCTCGAGTCAGTAATACACCACTTTCATAAAGTTTCAGTGATTCTTCAAGGCTAATATCACCTTGTTCAAGGCGGCTAACCAGTGATTCCAGCTCGCTTACCGAGGCTTCATAATTCAGTTTTTTTCGTCTTACGGCCATGCCCGTCTCTACACAAAATTTAATCAGCTAGTATTATATGTTAAACAAGGTTTTATTGCCCACTGGATTGTTTTGTCGCTAGCCGTTAGGCTTAACAACTTTAATAACACTTTAAGCACTAAAATAGATTAGATATAACGGGACTATGCAAAAAATAATTCGTGGGTTTTATAATTTACCTTCATCTGCTGATGGTCGACTTGCTGGTTGTGTGGCAACTATTGGTAATTTTGATGGCGTACATCTAGGTCATCAAGCGGTGTTAAATCAACTAGCAATGAAAGGTGATGCACTGGGTTTGCCTGTCGTCGTTATTACTTTTGAGCCTCAACCCAATGAGTTTTTTTCTCCTGATCACGCGCCTGCACGCCTAAGTCGTTTCCGTGAAAAAATTGAAGCCTTGCGCTGTTATGCCATTCAACAGCTTTGTGTCTTGCGGTTTAATCATAAATTAGCGCAAATGACTGCGCAGGACTTTATCCAGCAATTACTCGTAACGGGGTTAAATGTTCGCTATTTAGTTGTGGGTGATGACTTTAAATTTGGCAAAGATCGCAAGGGTAACTTTTCTTTACTACAACAAGTTGGTAAAGAACTGGGCTTTCAAGTGGTCAATATGCATACTTTTTCTATTGAAAATAAACGAGTGAGTAGCACCCAAATTCGCCGAGCATTAGAAGCGGGGGACTTAACACGAGCAGAGAAGCTATTAGGTCGCCCTTATCGCATGAGTGGCCGCGTGGCACATGGTGATAAACGTGGCCGAACGATGGGGTTTCCCACGGCCAATATCCATCTTCATCGGCGAAAGGTGCCGTTGAGTGGTGTTTATGCTGTGCAGTTATTTGGCATTGAAGGTGAACCCATTCAAGGTGTCGCCAATATTGGTCTCCGGCCAACCGTTGGCGCCGATCGTGCTTTATTAGAAGTCCATTTATTTGATTTTAAACGTGAAATTTATGGTGAACATGTTCAGGTTCATTTTTTAAGCAAATTACGCGATGAGAAAAAGTTTGATGGTTTGGATTCATTGATTGCACAAATTGATTTAGATTGTAAGCAAGCTAGATTGTATTTTGCTGAACCGGCCATAGAGTCGTCAGAACATTAGTATTCTTGTCGGCATAATTATTGATAAGATGTCCAATATAAAAAAATAGATTAAGTAGGCACTAACATAATGAAAATCCTAATTAGTAACGATGATGGCTACATGGCTAAAGGCATTCACGCCTTAGCTGATGCGATGTCCAGTCTTGGTGAAATCACTATCGTTGCACCTGACCGAAACCGCAGTGGGGCGAGTAATTCCTTAACATTGGAAAATCCATTACGCGTAAACAGACTAGACAATGGCATTTATCGCGTTGAAGGTACACCAACGGATTGTGTTCATCTCGCTATTACAGGTTTGTTAGATGAAGAGCCCGATATGGTGGTTTCAGGGATTAATGCCGGCGCTAATTTAGGTGATGACGTATTGTATTCAGGTACGGTGGCCGCTGCGATGGAGGGACGATTTTTAGGATTACCCGCGATTGCGATTTCATTGAACGGTCATACTGCAACGCATTATGAAACCGCTGCGTGGGCAGCAAAAAAAATTGTGATGCATTTACAGCAGTCGTCGCTACCTGCTGATACAATTTTAAACATTAATGTACCGGACTTACCTATTGATCAGATCATCGGTTTTGAAAGTACACGTTTAGGTCATCGACATAAAGCGGCACCACTGGTCAAAGAACTTGATCCTAGAGGTCGTGAAATGTTTTGGATAGGACCGGCAGGTGAAGAACAAGACGCAGGGCCGGGTACCGATTTCGATGCGATCCGTCGTGGCGCTGTATCTGTGACTCCATTGCAAATTGATTTAACTAGTTATAAAGCCATTGACGGTGTTGCGACATGGTTGCAAGGTGTTGTTATATGAGTGATGCCTTCCAAGGTATAGGAATGACATCACAACGGACTCGAGATCGATTAATCGTTCGTTTAAAAGAACAAGGCATAAACAATAGAGATGTTTTGGCGGTGATGAAATCTTTGCCCCGCCATGTGTTTGTAGATGAAGCGTTAGCAAGCCGTGCTTATGAAGATACCGCCTTACCAATCGGTTATGGTCAAACGATTTCACAACCTTTTATCGTTGCTCGAATGACTGAAATTTTGTTAGAAGGCATCCCCAAGAAAAAAGTATTAGAAGTAGGTACTGGCTCCGGTTATCAAACAGCCGTTTTATCGAGACTGGTCGAACGCGTGTTTAGTGTTGAACGTATTTCACCTTTACAAAACCAAGCACGTGAACGTTTTTACAATTTGAAATTAAATAATATACGTTTAAAGCATAGTGATGGCAGTTGGGGCTGGGAAGAAAATGCGGCCTACGATGGCATTATCGTAACGTGTGCGCCTGAACATGTTCCTGAAAATTTATTGAAACAATTAGCACCAGGAGGCCGATTGGTTATTCCTGTTGGTGGTAGTGTTGGTCAATCATTGCGAGTAATTGATCGAAATGGCAATGCCTTTGAAGAGACAATATTAGACGATGTGAGTTTTGTACCTTTGTTGAATGGTCAGATTTAATGAGCTTTTTTTCCAAATTATATGATCGGGTGATGCAATGGTCTCGACATAAATATGCTGCTTATTGGTTGGCCTTAGTCAGTTTTACCGAGTCGTCGTGTTTTTTGATTCCTCCCGATGTTATGTTGGCTCCCATGACCTTGGCTAAACCTGAAAAAGCATGGTTTTATGCAGGCTTAACAACTATCACTTCGGTGTTAGGTGGTCTGTTAGGTTATATAATTGGCATGACAGCCTTTCAGCTGGTTGAGCCTTGGTTAGTTTCTTTGGGCTATATGGATGCTTATCATCTTGCCGAACAGTGGTTTGCACAATGGGGATTTTGGGCAATATTATTAGCGGGATTTACGCCTATTCCTTATAAAGTGTTTACCATTGCCTCTGGTGCGGCAGGTATGGCCTTAGCCCCCTTTATTATTGGTTCATTGATTGGTCGAGGTACGCGATTTTTTCTTGTTGCTGGCTTAATGCGTTGGGGAGGGGCTGATTTAGAAGCTAAATTACGCACTTGGATTGATCGTATCGGCTGGGCAATGGTGTTTTTCTTGGTTACAGGTTATTTGATCTTCGCATAGTGATGAGAATGATTTTAATACTGCTGATGCTAGCATTGACTGCCTGTAGTGGCAGCCGATCAGTAGCTCCTGTGGGCAGTTATGGCCATAACGCAAAAACATCGAGTAATTTCGGCTCAACTTCCATTCCAGCGTCAGTATCGGTGTACAAGGTTAGAAAGGGCGATACTTTATATTCGATTAGTTTTCGCTATGGAATGGACTATAAAGAATTAGCTGAGATTAATAATATTCGATCACCCTATAATATTTATGTTGATCAAAAACTATATTTTAAACGGGCTAAACCAGTAGCTAGCTATAACAAAATCGTAGTGAAACCACAAAAGGATACCAACAACACCGTACCTAGATGGCAACCTACACCACAAATAAAGCCATCGACGACAACTAAAACGGCAACAGCGACGGCGTCTAATAGTTCAGCAAATCAAAATCTAAGTTGGCGTTGGCCAACCGCTGGTAAGGTTATTTCAACATATTCCATTTCATCTGCAGGCCGGAAGGGGATAGATATTGCTGGTAAATTAGGTCAGGCAGTAGTTGCATCTGCATCTGGCAAAGTTGTTTATAGTGGTAACGGCTTGGCAAGATACGGTAATCTATTGATTATAAAACATAATGATGTCTATCTTAGTGCCTATGCTCATAATGACTCCTTGTTAGTAAAAGACGGACAATATGTACAGGCGGGTCAAAAAATTGCAACGCTGGGACGTAGTGGGGCGCAACGGGAACAGTTACATTTTGAAATTAGACGTAATGGTAAGCCTGTTGATCCTTTGCGTTTCTTACCGAAACAATAATTAATACGCCGAATACGCTACAATAATCGGCTTTATGCTGCTTTATAGTGGTGAGTAAACATGATTTTTAAGAGGATTAACCGTTGGAACTAGGCGCAACAATGCAACGAATTAAAGAGCTCCGAGGTCGTAGTGATGATCTTAGGGGGTATCTTTGACTATGATGTAAAAGCTGAACAATTAATTGAAGTTAGCCGCGAACTGGAATCGCCTAGCGTATGGGACAACCCGGAACGAGCTCAAGCATTAGGTAAAGAACGTGCGAGTTTAGAACGCATAGTGACGACGTTATCTGGACAGCTCACAACACTCGATGATGCGAAAGAATTGCTAGAAATGGCGGTAGAAGAGCAAGATCAAGATACCTTCGATGTGGTGCAACAGGATCTTAATACACTAGAAAAAGCTTTGGAAAAACTTGAGTTTCAACGGATGTTTTCTGGAAAAATGGATAGTAATAATGCCTATTTAGATATCCAATCTGGTTCTGGTGGTACTGAAGCACAAGATTGGGCCAATATGATTCTACGCATGTATCTTCGCTGGGGCGAGGCACAAGGGTTTAAAGTGGAATTGGTCGAAGCCTCTTCAGGTGAAGTAGCAGGAATCAAAAGTGCGACGATTCATTTTGAAGGTGAATATGCCTTTGGTTTATTACGCACAGAAACAGGTGTACATCGTCTAGTTCGCAAGTCTCCTTTTGATTCAGGTGCACGACGCCATACTTCATTTGCCTCGGTATTTGTTTACCCTGAAGTAGATGAAAACATCGAAATAGAAATTAATAAAGCGGATTTAAGAGTCGATACCTATCGTGCTAGTGGCGCTGGTGGGCAGCATGTTAATAAAACCGACTCTGCGATCCGTATTACGCATATTCCGACCAATACTGTCGTGCAATGTCAGAACCAACGATCTCAGCATCAAAATAGAGATACGGCGATGAATTTATTGCGCGCCAAGCTATACGAATTGGAATTACACAAACAAAATGAAGAAAAACAATCAGCCGAAGATGCTAAATCAGACATCGGTTGGGGCAGCCAAATTCGTTCTTACGTCCTTGATCAATCAAGGATTAAAGATTTACGTACTAATGTAGAAACCGGTAATACCCAAGCAGTGTTAGATGGTGATTTAGACTTATTTATTGAAGCATCCCTTAAGTCGGGATTGTAAAAGAGAGCAATGATGACAAACGAAATTGAACAAGACGAAAACCGATTAATTGCCCAACGTCGCGAAAAATTGGCAGAGTTGCGTGAACAGGGTCATGCCTTTCCGAATGATTTTCGTCGTAATGTAGTCAATGCGGAATTAACCGCTGAGTATGAACTTACGTCTGCTGAAGACTTAAGCGCAGCACCGAGACGAGTAAAAATCGCTGGACGTTTGATGACTAAACGTGTGATGGGTAAGGCGAGTTTTGCCAATCTTCGTGATATGTCAGGTGATATGCAGTTATACGTCAAACGTGATGACTTAGCTGAAGGCGTTTATGGTGAATTTAAACGTTGGGATTTAGGCGATATTATTGCTGCGGAAGGCGTGATGTTTCGTACTCAAAAAGGTGAATTATCCGTGCTGGTGGATGATATTCGTCTCCTAACAAAATCATTACGCCCACTGCCTGAAAAATTCCATGGTTTGTCTGATCAAGAAACACGTTATCGTCAACGTTATGTTGATTTGATTATGAATGAAGCAAGTCGTAAAACCTTTATTCTTCGTACCCGCATTATTGATGGTATTCGCCGGTTTTTGATGGCAAAAGACTATCTTGAAGTTGAAACACCGATGATGCAGGCGATACCGGGTGGTGCAACCGCAAGACCGTTTACTACCTATCATAATGCCTTAGATATGGACTTATTCTTACGTATTGCACCTGAGTTATATTTAAAACGTTTGGTGGTGGGTGGTTTTGAGCGAGTATTTGAAATTAATCGTAACTTTCGTAATGAAGGTTTATCAACGCGGCATAATCCAGAGTTTACGATGGTCGAATTTTACCAAGCCTATGCTGATTACAATGATTTGATGGATCTAACTGAAGAAATGTTACGTACCGTGACACAAGATGTGTTGGGTACGTCGCAAGTTCATTATCAAGGTACAGATTTAGATTTTGCTAAACCGTTTCATCGTATGACCGTTATTGAATCGATATTACATTTTAATGCTGACATTTCTGCCGATCAATTGGCAACGATAGAAGCGGCAACGGCAATTGCCGAAGGTTTAGGTATTCAACTAAAAACAAGTTATGGACTAGGTAAAATCCAAATCGAAATCTTTGAAAAAACAGTTGAACATCGTTTGATGGAACCTACGTTTATCACCGCATATCCAACAGAAGTTTCACCCTTAGCGCGTCGTAGTGATGCTGATCCTTTTGTGACCGACCGTTTTGAATTTTTTGTCGGTGGTCGTGAAATCGCCAATGGTTTCTCGGAATTGAATGATGCTGAAGATCAAGCGGAGCGCTTCCAAGCGCAAGTAGCTGATAAAGACGCAGGTGATGATGAGGCAATGCATTTTGATGCCGATTATATCCGTGCCTTAGAATATGGTATGCCGCCGACAGCCGGCGAGGGTATAGGGATTGATCGCTTGGTAATGTTATTAACAGATTCGCCATCTATTCGCGATGTCTTGTTATTCCCTCATATGCGACCTGAATAACCTTCATATAGCAGCATAAAAAAGGCTATTTTCTTCTCGAAAATAGCCTTTTTATTCTAGATAATTAATCTTCGAACTATATTTTAGCCATTATGTAGCACCAAATAGCGCTAGAGCTTCTGCGTATTCAGCACTATTTTGATCTAGCTCAACGACGTTGATGTTGGTATCAATATTTAGTTTTGTAAACGCTTTAATCGTTTGTAGTTGTTTTTCAGAGAGTGCTTGTTCGGTATTTATATAACTTTGGATATTAGCTACTTGGATTATATCGACTAAGTCTGGTCCTTCGCCTGTATCACGATCATAATTTTCATGTTCATCGGCAACAGCAATCAAACTTTCTGGAAATTTCCAACTTTTTAATATGGCTGAGCCAATACGGGTGTGTAATCTCAATATCAGGCTATCCAATAGCGCTGAATCTTGGAGAATTGCAGGAGACTCTTCCGCCTTCATTAAAATGGGTAAAACACCAATATCATGAATTAAACCAGCAAGCATTGCTTCATCGCCCTTGATGCCAGGTTGCTTAGATGCGATAACCTGACTGATTGCTGCCACTTCTGTACTGTGTTCCCATAAGTCATGTAGGCGTTTTTCTAGGCGATTTGAGGTGGCTTGAAACATTTGTTCCATGACTAAACTTGTTACTAGATTTCTGACCATGGTCAGTCCTAGTCGAGAAACAGCCATTTGGACACTTTCAACAGGCACCCGACCACGGTATAAGGCGCTATTAGCAACTTTGAGTAGGCGGGTTGATAAGGCGGGGTCGGTGACGATGATGTCAGCTAATTTTGCTGATGTGGTATCAGGATCATCCACCACATCTCGAACCTTTAATGCGACTTCTGGTAAGGTCGGTAATACTAAGGTACCGTTTTCCAAATCAGCTAAAATTTCATTATAAAAAGTTTCTTGTTCAGTCATAAGAATAAGTTCTGTAGAATGTTAAGTTTGTAGTGCTGACCATTTTCAGTTATTTTGCTTGGTTTGCCAACCGTTATTGCTATTTTCAGGTACTTAAGTGAACGACGACTTCCCTAGAATTAAACGCCTTCCGCCCTATGTATTCAATATCGTAAATGATTTGAAAGCAAAAGCGCGTGCGCGCGGTGAAGATATTATCGATTTTGGTATGGGTAATCCAGACCAACCTGCGCCGCCGCATGTTATCGAAAAATTAATCGAGGCCGCCCAACGTCCAGACACCCACCGTTACTCGGTTTCGCGAGGTATTCCGCGTTTACGCAAGGCTATTTGTGACTGGTATCAACGTCAGTTTGATGTAACGTTGGATCCCGAAACAGAAACCATCGTGACCATTGGTTCGAAAGAAGGTCTAGCGCATTTGGCATTGGCCACTGTCGGACCTGGCGATGCCATCTTGGTTCCGAATCCTGCTTATCCAATTCATCCTTATGGATTTGTTATTTCTGGCGCAGATATTCGTCATGTACCTCTTGTACCTGGTGGTGATTTTTTCGCAGAATTAGAAAAATCAGTAAAAGATTCATGGCCAAAACCAAAAATGCTGGTGTTAAATTTCCCCGGTAACCCGACGACACAATGTGTTGATTTGGCTTTTTTTGAAAAAGTGGTTGAATTTGCTAAAGAACATCAAATATGGGTGGTACATGACTTAGCGTATGGCGAAATTACTTTCGATGGCTATAAAGCTCCGTCTATCTTACAAGTACCAGGCGCCATTGATGTCGCCGTAGAGTTTTATACTTTATCTAAAACATACAATATGCCGGGTTGGCGTATTGGTTTTATGTCAGGTAATCCCTCACTGGTTGCGGCCTTAGCAAGAATGAAATCTTATCTTGATTACGGTATGTTTACCCCTATTCAAGTGGCGGCTATTGCTGCGTTGGATGGACCACAAGAATGTGTGGCTGAAATAGTTGAAACCTATAGAAAACGGCGCGATGTATTGTGTGACGGTTTAAACTCCATTGGTTGGAAAGTCGAAAAACCTAAAGCAACTATGTTTGTTTGGGCGCAGATCCCTGAAAAATATCGTGAAATGGGCTCATTAGAATTCACTAAGAAATTATTGCAAGAAGCGAAAGTAGCTGTATCGCCTGGTATTGGTTTTGGTGAATATGGTGATGACCATGTCCGTTTTGGTTTAATCGAAAATGAACACCGTACACGTCAAGCGATCCGTGGGATCCGTGACATGTTTAAAAATAGTTAGGGGATAGTTTTGCACTCAGTAAAAATCGGAATTTTAGGCTTAGGTACAGTGGGCGGTGGTACAGTAAATGTATTGACCCGCAATGCAAAAGAAATTAGCCGTCGAGCGGGACGAGATATTGAGATTGCATGGGCTGCTGATCGTAATCTAGATTCGCCGAAAATCTGTAACACCGAAGGTATGTCATTAACTGAAGACGCGATGGATGTTATTAATGATCCTGACGTTGAAATTGTTGTTGAATTAATTGGTGGTACAGGCATCGCGCGTGAACTGGTCATGAAAGCCATTGAAAATGGTAAACATGTTGTGACTGCCAATAAGGCATTAATTGCATTACATGGTAATGAACTCTTCGCTAAAGCACAGGAAAAAGGCGTTACGATCAGCTTTGAAGCTGCGGTTGCTGGTGGTATTCCGATTATTAAAGCAATGCGTGAAGGTTTGGCTGGTAACCGAATTGAATGGTTGGCAGGTATTATCAACGGTACGGGTAACTTTATTCTTACTGAAATGCGCGATAAAGGTCGTGACTTTGCAGAGGTGTTAACCGAAGCACAGGCTTTAGGTTATGCCGAAGCGGATCCGACATTTGATGTTGAAGGTATTGATGCCGCTCATAAACTCACTATCATGGCATCCATCGCCTTTGGTATTCCGTTGCAGTTTGAGAAGGCCTATACCGAAGGTATTAGCAAAATATCACAAGCTGATGTGAAAAATGCAGCTGAATTGGGTTATCGAATTAAACATTTAGGTATTGCCAAAAAAACACCTCAAGGAATTGAATTACGTGTTCATCCTACCTTGATTCCTCATCGTCGTTTGATCGCGAATGTTGATGGTGTGATGAATGCGGTTGTGGTGCATGGTGATGCCGTAGGTTCGACACTTTATTACGGTGCAGGCGCGGGTTCAGATGCAACGGCTTCAGCAGTGGTAGCAGATATTGTTGATGTGGTACGCGCTTTGACTTCAGATCCTGAAAATAGGGTGCCGCACTTAGCTTTTAAACCAGATTCTTTGGATAACACACCTATCTTGCCAATGTCGCAAGTGATTACGTCATATTATTTACGGATCGCTACGGAAGATAAATTAGGTGTATTGGCTGATATTACCCGTATCTTAAGTGTCAATGGTGTAAGTATCGAAGCTATTGTGCAAAAAGAACCAGAACAGCAAGGCGGCATGGTGCCGCTGATTATGCTGACGCATGAGGTTTCAGAAGAAAATATGGATGCAGCGATTACACAAATCGAAGCATTAAGCACTGTTAAAGATTCAGTTATGCGTATTCGCATGGAATCATTAGGATAGAGCTGACGTAAGTTAAGCACTCCAATATAAATTTTTAAAGAGGAAGTTTTATGACATTTCGTCCACGTTACACAGGTCTAATTGAACGTTACCGTGACCGTTTACCGGTTAGTGCTGATACCAAATTAATCAGCTTGGGTGAAGGTAATACTCCATTATTAAAGCTCAATAACATTCCTGGTGTATTAGGTAAAAATGTAGAGATCTACGTTAAATATGAAGGTTTAAACCCAACAGGATCTTTTAAAGATCGTGGTATGACCATGGCGGTGACTAAAGCCGTTGAAGAAGGTAGTAAAGCCATTATTTGTGCTTCTACTGGTAATACTTCTGCGGCAGCTGCAGCCTACGCTGCGCGTGCTGGTATCGCGGCTTTTGTTTTGATTCCTGACGGTAAAATTGCCTTAGGTAAACTAGCACAAGGTATGATGCACGGTGCCACCGTTATTCAAATCAAAGGTAACTTTGATGAAGGCATGCAACTCGTTAAAGATGTGGCTGAACATGCCCCGGTCACCATCGTTAACTCTATTAATCCATACCGTTTAGAAGGCCAGAAAACAGCCGCGTTTGAGATTGTAGAAGAGTTAGGTCGTGCTCCTGATTATCATTGTTTACCTGTCGGTAATGCGGGTAATATTACTGCACATTGGATGGGCTACACTGAATATTTCAATGATAGTATTATCACTGAACGCCCTAAAATGGTTGGTTATCAAGCAGAAGGCAGTGCACCATTTATGCGTGGCAAGATGGTTGATAATCCTGAAACAGTGGCAACAGCTATTCGTATCGGTCACCCACAAAGCTGGGATAAAGCATGGAAAGTTCAAGAAGAATCACAAGGTTGGTTCGATGAATGTACTGATACACACATTTTAGCGACACAAAAGTTGTTGGCTGAACAGGAAGGTATTTTCTGTGAACCCGCTTCAGCGACCTCATTAGCGGGTGCTATTACGGATATTAATAGCGGTAAAATCCCTGAGGGTAGCGTGATTGTTTGTACCTTAACCGGACATGGTTTGAAAGATCCTGATACAGCAATTAAGCAAAGTACATCGCCTTTAGTTACCGTAGAAGCAACACTAGATGCAGTACGTGATGCCATTTTAAACAATATGCCAGGCTAAAGCTGATGACGACGGAAAGCGAGATTCCTGACCCACAAGAAGATGAAATTGCGGCAGCAAAAGTGCCGCATGATATTTTTCTTAGCAATTTGATTATGAATCATATTCTGTTGTTTACGGGGATCTCGACTTTTGGCCCAAAATATTGGTCTTTTATGGCCTTAGTGCCGATATTTTCAATTTTAGCACTCACATATACGTTCTACCGTGCTAGTAAAGTAAAACGAGAAGACAGTGAATTTGTTTATATACATTGGCAAATTGCACGACGCTGGAGCCTATTGTTTACCTATGCTTTGTTATTGCTCAGTTCAGTATCTCTACTTGGCTGGTTAGCAAACCAGCACCTTGGTTTAATGAAAGAAGCGGTTTATGGCTTGATAGGTGGTTTTGGAATATTACCGACACTAATCACCGTCTTAGTGTTGATTGTGATTGAATCAGATTCATTGCATCACGCTAAAACAGGTACGCTTCCCAAGTGGGCTTTACGACGATTTCTTGGTATTGAAGTTTAAGCGCTCGCTAAGCTAGCAAGAACCTTGTCGCGCCATTCATCAGATAATTCAGCTGTTTCAGCAGCGACAGCCATCACTTTTTTAGCATTAATAAAGTCCGGATTAAAGTAGGCGTTAAATAAGTTTTTTATGGCTAATTTATGCGGGTGCTGATAAATACGGCGTACATTATCACCAGCAGTTATCGAACCCAATGTGAGTACTTTAAAATAAATACCGGTGTGACCATGCTGAATAAATTGCTTTGGCATGGTTTCTAGCGATAAAGCGATGCCGAGTTTGAAGCAAGGTACTCGGGGTTGAGTTGCTTCTAAAATACAGTCGCCGATTTGTATTTGATCGCCAATGCATAGTGAAGCTTCATCTAAACCACTAATAGTGAGGTTTTCGCCAAACTGACCGTAGTGCAGTTCTGGTCTGTTTAGTGTTTGTCGCCAATAATCGTACTGCTCAGTAGCAAAGGCATAAACTGCTTTGTGGCCTCCGCCATGATTTTCCAAGTCGACTTGTTGATCACCCGCTAATTTAAATTCACCGACAGCTACGCTATCTGTAACGGGTTTCTTAAAAATACTGGTTGAAATCCGCGTGTTGTTGTAGTCAATCTCAACGGGCAGTGAGACGTTGACAGAAACGAGCTTCATTGTTTACGTGGCACTACCGAATGGATCACTAAATCATGTTCAAAAAATACTACAAAATCTGTATAAATCCAGCGAGCAATCGGTGGTTGGCCCACCGCTGCGGTTTTTTGTACAGGTTGACCAAATTTTTGCTCAACACGAGCCATAGACATTCCCTGTGTTGGACGTAATACGCCTTCGCTACTGTTAGCTAGCTGGTGAGAGGGATCGGCAATAGAAATAACTTCTGCTTGGCTGAGTGAGGTCGCAGATAACAGTAGGCAAGCAAGTAGGGTAACAGTACAATTTTTCATGGGCAGAACTCCTTTCGATATATAGATACAGCATACTATTCTGGTAAGAATAGCTCAATTAGTACATTTAGATAACGCTGGCCTTTTTCAGTTGGGCGAATAAAGTGAATATCTCTGGTCAATAAGCCTTCTTGTTCAGCGTATTGTAAGGCTTTATCTATATGAGAAATGGGCAGTCCAGCATGTTGATAGAATAATGGCGTGGGAAAGCCATCAGTCAGCCGTAAAGCATTCAACATAAACTCAAATCCAATCTCTGCTTTACTAATCACTTCTTCCGTTAATATAACGGAAGGAGAGCCTGCTGCACCCATATAAGCCTGGGGTTGCTTTTGTTTTGAACGACGGCTGATGGTCTGTTTCGCCGCGTCCGTTATTTTGCCATGCGCGCCAGCACCAATACCTAAATAATCACCAAACTGCCAATAATTAAGATTATGTTGGCAGCGATTTTGTCCTTTAGCGTAAGCGGAGACTTCATATTGTTGATAGCCTGCTTTTGCAAGACGTTGTTGATTGGCTATTTGCCAATCAATGATTGGATCTTCATCAGGCAGAGTAGGCGGTTTTTTGTAGAATAAAGTGTTAGGTTCTAGGGTCAGTTGATAATAGGATATATGACTTGGTTCAAGTGCTATCGCTGTAGCTACATCATGACGGGCTGTTTCTTCGGTCTGGTGTGGCAAGCCAAACATCAGATCTAAGTTAAAATTATCAAAACCAACTTTATGAGCGGTCTCAACGGCTTTAATCGCTTGTTTACTGTCATGAATTCGACCCAATGCGGTTAATGATTGATCGTTAAAACTTTGAATACCAATAGATAAGCGATTAATGCCTAAGTCACGATAGTCAGCAAAACGTTGCGCTTCAAACGTACCGGGATTGGCCTCCAAGGTGATTTCGGCATGAGGACTTAATGGAATTAAAGCTCTTATTGCTGAAAATAAACGCTCATAAGCTTCAGCCGAAAATAGGCTTGGTGTACCACCACCAATAAAGATGTTTTGTACAGTGCGACCCCAGACTAAAGGTATTTCCTGTTCCAAATCACGGATTAAGGCATTAATATACGCTGTCTCGGGTAAGGTATCTGGCGATTTGTGTGAATTGAAATCGCAATAGGGACATTTACGCACACACCAAGGCACATGAATATAAAGGCTAAGCGGTGGTAGAGCAGTGAAATTAAACATTTTACTTTTTAGCCTCAGGTTTCCAGCCAGATTTCCATAATGCTAATGGAATAATCGCGGGTGGTGCGCCGTTGTGATTAAACCATGCGTCGACGGCATATCGTGTATTGGACTTTGTGTCCGTAATGGTTGCGGTATTATGTGGTGAAAACAATCCGCCGCGAGATATTCTAGATCCTTGTTGATGAAACACTAGTAAATCAGATTCAGCGAGCATACGTAAATAGACCGTTGTATTCGTCGCTTCGTCAATGCAGTCTAGCTGTCCACTCAAACCGTTAGTCGTATCGTTTTCTGCACGGTCTTTATCTGTCCCTGCTTGCTTTCCCGTCATAGTTTCAAATAGGGCGATCGCTAATTTTATTTGCTCACGCTCTTGTTGTGCAGTACTTGCTGGCGGAGAAAATAGGACCTCTATTGTTGACCATTGTGCTTTTGATAAATGAATAATGGCAGTCTTAGAACAGGTATGACCATGACAAATTGAATACTTATCAGGTGTTGGAAAGCCTATAAATGGTCGGGTGATGCTCGTGGTTAGCTCTTGTATATTATCGATGATGAAAATAGGCTTGATAGGACCAACGGCAGTGTTATTAGTGCTACAACCGACAATTAATACTAGAAGGCTGGTAATCGCAATAAGCTGCTTCATATTATTTAGGGGGATAGAGTGTTATCAATTTTATTGACGAGGTTGCCTACTGCACCAGGTATAGCCACTTTGGGGTCGCCTTTCATTTCACTGCGAAATTCTTTAACTAGTTTTTGCTCTTGGGTATCAAAAACACGCACGATTAAATACGAAAATAGGTAGGTAGGTTTGTGCAAACGGCCAATTAAAATGTAATCAGCATTGTGGCTTAAACCTAATTCGGCAGCGCATTTAGCACAATCAAATAGATAACCGGTACTTTTATCGGCAGCATTTTTTGCTTCGGTTGGTATATCTACTACAGTGAAACGCTCTTTATTATTGAGCCCCTTGCGAAGAAACAATTCAATATCACGCAGCTTTTGTTGTTCTTGGTCATTAATTTCGGCGACTTTTTGTGGGTCAGACAATTTAAATGTTAAGTCTAACAATTCAAAGTCTGGTACTGCAATTTTAGTGTCTGACCATGCCGGGTTGATAATAAATAGTAATGATAAAACAACAAATTTAAGATGGATTTGCATGTTTAATTTCCTCAATAAATTTCCGTATGGCTTTGCCGCGATGACTGATGGTATGTTTTTGCTCTGAAGATAACTGCGCGGCACTACATTGTCGTTCGGGCACCCAAAAAATGGGGTCATAACCAAAACCACCATTGCCCATTGGCTCATGTAAAATGCGTCCTTGCCAATCGGCTTGGCAAATAAGGGGGGTAGGGTCTTTAGAATGACGCATCATAACAAGTAGACACTGATAGCGCGCAGCGCGTTCACGATCGGGCACGCCGTTCAGCGCGGATAAAAGTGCATTTAGATTGTCATCATCACTGGCATGTTCACCAGCATAGCGTGCTGAATAAATCCCTGGCGCTCCCAGTAAATAATCGACTTCAATGCCTGAATCATCTGCGATGGCCGGTAATCCAGTATGTTCGCATGCATTACGTGCTTTGATAATAGCATTTTCAACAAAGCTTAACCCCGTTTCTTCTGCCTCTGGCACATCAAAATCAGATTGCGGTACAACGTCGATATCGAAAGGTGCAAACAACTGAGCAAACTCACTAAGTTTGCCCTTATTGCCACTTGCTAAAACAATTTTATTCATAAATTAACCGACTATGAATCTAAAGCATCACGTTGATGCTGCAATAAATTATCAATACCTTCACTCGCTAAAGCTAACATGGCAGTTAATTCTTCAGGGCGGAAAGCATGCCCTTCGGCGGTACCTTGCACTTCAATATAAGCACCTGCTTCATTCATTACCACATTCATATCGGTTTCAGCATTAGAATCTTCAGCATAATCAAGATCAAGCACTGGTACACCATTATAAATCCCGACAGATACTGATGCGACTTGGCCATGTAAGGGATTCTTTTTGATTTTTTTCTTATTTAGAAGGAAGGTAATGGCATCATGTAATGCAACAAAAGCACCAGTGATAGACGCGGTACGCGTGCCACCATCGGCTTGAATAACATCACAATCTATGGTGATGCTACGTTCACCTAAACCTTTTAAATCAATCGCTGCCCGTAAGGATCGACCAATTAAACGCTGGATCTCCATAGTGCGCCCACCTTGTTGACCACGCGCCGCTTCACGCTGCATTCGGCTACCAGTTGAACGCGGTAACATGCCATATTCTGCCGTTACCCAACCTTCACCTTTGCCACGTAAAAAATGCGGAATACGTTCTTCAACCGAAGCGGTACATAATACCTTGGTGTCGCCAAATTCGACTAAAACCGATCCCTCTGCATGTTTGGTATAGTTGCGAGTGATAGTAATTTCGCGAAGTTGATTGGCTTGACGACCGCTTGGGCGCATAGGTCTTTCCTTAAATAACAAAAATAATGACGTTATTATACGTGGCTGAATGTTATTACTGACGCTTTTCGTTAAGATGTCTCATTTATCGACATATTTCAGGAATAATCGTGACTCGAAGCATGACCGCATTCGCTCGCCAAGAAGCGCAAACAGAACAAGGTGATTTAACATGGGAAATTCGCAGTGTTAATCATCGTTATTTAGAAGTATCACTTCGCTTGGACGAACGTTTCCGACCACTGGAGATGAAAATAAGGAAGTTATTTTCGGACCAGCTAACGCGCGGTAAAGTGGATGCAGTATTACGTTATAAAACACCTGAACAACAGCAAGCAGCTTTAGAAGTAAATCAAGATTTAGCGAAATCCCTTATCGCCAGTTGTGATGAGTTAGCCACATTCACTAACAGACCCGCGCCGATTAATATGCTTGATGTGCTGCAATGGCCCGGCGTATTAAAAGCTAACACACCCGATCAAAAAACACTTGATAAAGCCATCATAACCTCGGTCAATAAAGCGATTAAAGAATTAATCGAGACCCGAGAAACTGAAGGTGAGGCCCTACAAAAAATGATCGAACAGCGCTGTAGTGAAATAAATAATATCGCCATCGAAACACGTAAAAATATGCCGATTATTCTTGAGCAACATCGTCAACGCTTGGTTGAACGTGTAGCTGATATGCAAGTAAACCTTGATCCTGAAAGGTTAGAACAAGAAATAGTCGTATTGGCACAGAAAAGTGATGTGGCTGAAGAGCTAGATCGTCTGCAAAGTCATATCATTGAGGTACAGAATGTATTAAAACGAGATGAGCCGGTGGGTCGTCGTTTAGACTTTTTGATGCAGGAATTAAATCGTGAAGCCAACACTTTGGCCTCGAAGTCGATCGATACGGGTACGACGCGTAATTCGGTTGATTTGAAGGTATTGATTGAACAAATGCGCGAGCAGATCCAAAATATTGAATAAACGCTATTGTTATTGTTGTGCAAGTCAATACGTGACGTTTGCTAATGTAACAAACATGAGCTGAGTCAAAAAATAACTTCAAATTAGTACCAAAGTACACTAGTTTTTCTCTTAATTTAGGAAGAATATTATAGTCAAGTATATGGATTAAACGTATCCATATTGATTGTTAGTTTTCTTGGGAGAGAAATCATGGCGAATCAAATTGGTATAATTAAAGCACTTATTGGCACAGTAACCGCTACATCTGCCGATGGTTCAGTCCGTAATTTAAAAGTGGGCGATAGCGTCTACCCTGACGAATTAATATCGACAGGCACTGGTGCTGCTGTTGAAATTGAATTTGCAGATGGTAGTGTGATGGATCTTGGGCGCGACTCTCAAGCATTACTCGATAATGCCGTGTTTAATCCTGAAATAGTAGCAGAAATCGATACAACGACAGATTCAGATACTGATGCGATTCAAGCGGCTATTTTAGCAGGTGTAGATCCTACTCAAATCACAGAAGCAACGGCTGCAGGAGCAGGTACGCAAGCCGATGGTAACGAAGGTCACCAGCCTGTTGTTATTGATTATCTTGCGCCACAAGTTACACCGACCTCAGGGTTTGATACTACAGGCATCTCAGTGGCTTTCCCTGAAATTATAGAAGAACTTCAAGCGCCGATTGATGAAGTACCGATTGAAGTACCAGCACTTCCTTCGATTTCAATCAATGATGTGACAGTAACAGAGCCTGATGATTATCAAGAGCAATTCTCTGAATATCAAGAGGGGCCATACGTCATAGCTACATTTACGGTCACCTTAAGTGCGGCTACAACACAAAACGTGACCGTTCAATTTACCACTGCTGATGGTACGGCGATTTCTGGCGGTATTGGTGTCGGTAAAAATGATTACGGCTCAACATCAGGCACCTTAACGATACCCGCAGGTTCAACGACTGGAACAGTTCAAGTTTATGTGTTTGGTGACCGCGTTACTGAAATTACAGAACAGTTTTTAGTTAACCTTAGCGCTCCAGTTAATGCCGTCATCGCTGATGGTCAGGGCGTAGGTACAATTCTAGATAATGATAGTGTTGATTTTGCTATTTCATCGACTTATAGCATTAGCGAAGACACCGAAGAAACCGCTACATTTACTGTCAACATGAGTGGTCAGTTAGCTGAAGGTGTAACAGCTTCCGTGGTTATTGATTTAGGTGCAGGTAGCGCCACAGATGGTGTTGACTATGCCGCTTTTGAAGCAGCAATTATAGCCGCAGCAGGTTCAAATGGCGTGAGCTACAATGCAACAAACAACACACTGACCTTTGATGACACCTTTAATGGCACGTTCAGCTTCACTGTTGACGCAATTAATGATCAAGCGGTGGAAGGTACAGAAACCATTATTGGAACACTGAGTGGTGCAAGTGTTTCTACCGGTGCAGTTGCAACAATTACGGTGCCTAGTACAACCACTAACATCACAGAAAAAGATACGGTGGTGAGCTTCGCGATTAATTCAA